>Ga0307928_10001001_pt1 | contig 21193 bp, 32 predicted proteins | sample AceLakmetagen232_FD_201815 | JGI IMG/M metagenome (GOLD analysis project Ga0307928, IMG submission 201815) | Saline water microbial communities from Ace Lake, Antarctica - #232 | ecosystem: Environmental > Aquatic > Non-marine Saline and Alkaline > Saline | place: Antarctica: Ace Lake... | reverse complement strand
ATAAAACAAAGGAGATATAAAAATGACAGAAGAAATGAAATTTTGTAGTAAATGTGGAAAGAAAATATTAAAGGAAGCAGAAATGTGTCCTAAATGTGGAGTAAGACAATCAACACCATCATCAGACATGCTTGTTAAAGGTAAAATGAATATGGGTATTTTTATATTGTTGTTACTATTTTGTTTTCCACTAGCAATAGTGTATTACATAATGAAAAAATAAGATATTATAAATTATAAAAAAAGGGGGTGAATTAAATGGCAGACAAAGACGGAACAGGACCTAGAAAAAGAAGTCCTAGACCTAGTAAGAAAAAAGGTGGCAGAAAACAAGGAAATTGTTAACAATTAAACAATTTCATTTTTTTTATTTTAATATTATTAAAAAGAGGAGAGAAAGATAAATGAAATTATTAAAAAAATTGTGGAAAAAAGTATCTGACATGTATTTTAGGTTTACAGATTATAGTAACTTGTCAGAAGATTATCAAGAGTTAGGTGATAATTACGAAGAAGTAAAAGAACAAAATGATGTAATGTTTGAAGAGATTAAAGATTTAGATAAAGCTATTATTGGATTAAATAAAAGTTTAGCTAAATATAAACATGATGATGTTCATAGTTCGTTAGGTAGATTTAAAAGTTTCTTACAAACATTAACCCCAACAGAGATTCAATACAGATTTAAAAACAAGTTACAGCCTGTGCATGAAGTCTTTGAAGAAAGTCTGTTAGACGAGAAAGTTATTAGAGATTTTACAACAAAGACTATGAAATTCAACACTAACATTAAATCTATTACTGACGCTGAATCGTTAGTTATGACATTCTGTAGAAGATTTAGATTAAAGTATTCTAATTTTATATATTATACAAGTGATATGAGTTTGTATGGTAAGTCAGAATATTGGGCTAATGCAAAAGAAACAATATATAATATAGCTCACAGTAAAAAGTATGGTGATTGTGACGACAAAATGGTATTAGTTTACTCATGCTTATACTACCTGTTAAAAGATAATTATCCTAACGATATGTGGAGATTAAGAGGAATGATTGCAGACTTATGGTCTGGTGGTGGACATGCTTTACTAACTTGGGTAAGTAATGAACATAACGATTGGATAGCTTTAGAAACAACATTTAAAGATGTATGGCAAGACAAGATTAGTTCATATAGAGTTAGAAACCAGATGTTTTATCAAATTAGATACACATTCGATAACAAACACGAATACGTGAAACAATAAAATGGTGACTATAAGAAATGCTAAAGCTAAAGGTTCATGTTTTGAGTATGATACTCTAGAGAGTTTACAAGCTAAATTCCCAGACATGTACTTAACAAGTAAACAAGGGTTTGTTCAACAATATGATTTAATAGATGATCAAGTTAAAATTGCTGTTGAATGTAAAAGACACAAAGGTTTCAGCTGGAACGAGTTAGTTAAATTATATAACAAGTTAATGTTTCACGCACCGAGATCGTACACATGTTATCTTATAATTAAAGGTAATAGACAACCAACTCTTGTGATGTATAATAGAGGAAATGGTTATGTTATGAAAGATTTTGAAGATTTATTTGGAATACCTTTCATTAAACATACACCTATTAGGAGAAAACAAAATGTTTGAAAAAATGAAATTGAATTGGTACAAAGGTATGCTTAAAGCTAACAAAGAACAAGTATTGAAGTTATGTAAAGAACAAAATAAACTTAAAGCAAGAATCTATCAATTAAAAATAGATTTAATACTTAAGAATTGTCATGTATCTTTTAACAAATATATAAAAAATGGAGAAAGAAAATGAAAGAACTAGATAAAACAATTAAAATTACTGGTGGATGTGGTAGAGTTATTTGTGCATTACCTGCAGTTGAAGAATACTGTAAACAAAACCCAGACATTAAAGTAAACTTGGTTGCAGCGTGGGTAGAACCTGTATTAAACAACTCAGTAGTTTACAGAAAGTATCACGAAGGACACGCTTACTTATGGCAAGATGTGATTAAAAACACAGAACTAATTAACCCAGAACCTTACGAAGATTACGAATATTATAATCAGAAAATTCACATTATTCAATCGTTCTATAAAAACTTAGGGTTAGCAGTGCCAAAAGATATTCCTAGACCAAAGTTACACGTGTCAAGAAATGAAGTTGAAGGTATTAATAATTACTTTAAAATTATTAGACAGAAACTTGGTGGAACAAAACCTATCATAGTGTTTCAACCTTTCGGTCAAGGTGCTAGATTTGAAAAAGGAGAAATTGTTGATGAAAGTAACAGAGCATTAAAGATAACTACTGTTAACAAAATCTTAGAAGCATTAGAAAAGAATTATCATGTGTTACTTATGACTACGTTAGACATTCCAATATTACACAAATACAAAATTGAATATCCTAAGTTTCCTTTAAGAAACTGGATAGGAATAATAAGTAGATGTGATTATGTTATTGGTGCTGATAGTGTTGGACAACATTTAGCTTACGCTTTTGAAAAGCCAGGATCATTCTTTTTCGGTGGAACATACCCTTCAAACTTAGCTTATGATGAACATTTACAGTTTGTTAAAGGTGGTTTCCCTAAAGAGTATAACCCAATGAGATTACCTTCTAACGAATTAAACACTATGCCTATATTTAATGAAGGTGCAATGGATTTTACTGAGGAAGAAGATGCAAATGCTGTAAGTTTAATTCTTAATGATTTAGATAAAAAATTTAACAAAAAAGAAGAAGTTATGTCTTTAGATAAATTAAAAAAAGAAAAATAAATTATTTTTTTTTATTTTACCAAATAGCACCCCAACCTTTAATTCTGTCACAGACACAACATGCACCTAAACAGAACCTTGCAAATACAGAGTTACAATCACCATTATATATTAATCCTAACTTGTTCTCACTTCCTGTTATTAAAGCTGAACTGCTATCATATAATTCTGTGCATATTAAGTTTCCTGAATAACTTGATGGAACTACCATAAGTGAATCATTGTTCTTTGCAAATAAACAAGTGTCTAAATATCCAGTACAAGTTAAACCACAATGTGTAACATAATCTATATCATATTGTAAATACATACATTTAGCTTTTACTTGACATTGATGTACTTCTGAATAAATCTGAAATACTGCACTTGATTTTGTAATTTGACATTGACAAACTCCGTTATGATAAACGTCATAACAACATCCTGAGATTTGACACATTTCAATAAATGTATCTGGAATTATACAACAACATCCAACATTCGTAGACCAATCATAAACAGATTGTCCACCCCAACATATTATCAACTCACCACCAGAAGAACCAGTACAAGTTGAGCATCCACTCATAAAACTACAACCACCTGTAATAAATAATGCTGCATAAGCACCATAAGTATAACAAGTAGGTTCTGCACAAAAAAGTTGGCATGTGTCTGCTGCATCAGCAATTACTGCTCTAACATGTAATAAAGAACTAGAGACTGCATGCCAAGTACCACAAGTACACCATTTATTAACATCATAACTTGCGAAATCATCATAACCACAACATAACTCTGCTCTGTATCCGTAACCTGTAAAACTTGCAGTACAAGCACAAGTGACTACACATAATGTGTTTAAACATCCACAAGATGCGTTAAACATATCAACATAGTTTTCACCATCATTAAATAAATTATTAGATGTAACATAAGCACCACCACTTACTATTAAAGTATTAATAAAACCATTAACATTTTGTTTTGCGTTTGTTAAAAATAAACCTTTTGTCATATCACTTATTGCAACTTTAATTAATTTAATTGTTGTAGTATTAATTGCAACTCCAACCTTTAAGAAATCATCATCACCTAGAGCTATTGCTCCAGCTGTACTACCAACTTGATACCATGAACCTGTTGTTAAAGCAGTAAATCCTCCAAAAGTACTTGAATCTGGATAACAGTCACCTGTTGCATTTAAAGCAATGTTTGCTGCACAACAACCTATCCAATCTATCTTGTCTGGATTATCAGCATCACATTTGTATGCTTTTCCGTCTGCTGAATCAATGTAAACTAACTCTCTTGCAGATAAAGCTTCACCTGCAGTTATTGTAATTAAGCTACTACCTGTAGTAATCTCTGACCAGGTTGTACCATCATGTGAAACTTGCATCTTATTTGAAGAAGTATCATACTTAACACCCATATCTCCACTATTGAATCCAATATTTGTTCCTTCCATTGCAATATTATCTGGTGCAATGTCGTAAGTTCCAGTTTGTAAAGCTCCTTTAATATAATTTATATCAGAAGCTAATACTTTTCTTTCTGCATAAGTATCAGATCCAGTTACTTTTGTTGTTAAAGATATTAATGTCATGCTTTCCTCCTTAAGATAAGTCTAATATTGTTTGACCATAGTATTTACTACCATCATATATGAAATATATTACGTCAACATGTGCCGCAGTTGTTGTTAATGTTGGTGCAGTTCCTCCTGCCCATTCTACGTCTGCGTCCCAAGTTACTGTTCTGCTACCTGTACCATCTTGTATTACTTTTAGTACAAGAATCTTAGCTATACCTAAAGGGTCAGTAAATGTAAAAGTACAGTTTGCTGATAGTGTAATCTTTTGAACGTCACTGGTTGTCCAATCTATAGTCTTTATAGCTCCACTATCACCATTATCTGTTTCAGCTGCGATAACTATTCCTTTTGTTTTAATTTGCTTGTCACCATCTTGTATTGCATCTATAATCTGATTACAGTCTGTATCTGCAAACTCGTTCTTTGTAGTTAACACACTTGATGCGTCTTTTTCAGTTATTGTCATTATTGCCATTTGTTTTTCTCCTTAAACTTTCCATGTTACACTAATTTTTACTAATGTTACTCGAACTTCACTTGAACCAACCTTGATTATTCTATACCTTATTTTATTTTGAAAACTTAAACCAGATAACTTTACTGGAAACTTATAAGGGAATCTACCCTTATCAATATAGTTATCATACTGTCCACCCAAAAATGTATCTAAATCTGCATCTAAATCCGTTCCAGTATAATCTGTAAAAAATAACTCAACACCATTTAATATCGGTATCCACTCGTTACCATTATCAATATACATTTCAATGTCACTCAAAGCGTCATCACCAGACGTATCTTCGGCTTTCACTGTCATCAAAACACTACGAATACTTCTATCTCTCTGAAAATATAATATTGGACTTTCTAAATATCTATAATTACCATTAGCATCAGAATATAACCTAACATAATGGTTAGTTGAATCGTAAACTCCTGCCTGTGCTGACCAATCATACAACCCAGATAACTTTATCGGAAACTTATTATTTAACTTTGTACCATAAATAACGCCACCAGTATTTATCATATTGTCTGTATAAAAAGGTTCATAAAATAAATCGTAAGGAATTACAATAGCTGCCAAATTACCATCTAACCGAACTCTTACATACTGATTCCAAACTCGTAACTTCTCTTTAACAACTTCATTATACGGATCTTCATCTTGATCTTCATTAACAAAGTTATGCTTCGTTGTTACAGCTTGGTCTATTATATTTAGTGTATCTACCATCTTAAAATTGTTGTATTAATAATAATTGTGTGTCAACGTCAACTTGTGTTATACTATTAATGTCAATGTTTGGAAATGTTGCTCTAAGAAGTGCTACTGCTCCAGTTGTTGTAACTACAAACTCTCTAGCACTATAACCAGACCCGTCACCTGCGTCTGTAGCAAAACTAATCTTTATTCCTTTAAAGAAAGTTGTTGTTGTTACACTCTTACTTGTTCCAGCAATAGCTGTTCCTAAAGCTGTATCTCCTTCTGTAACAGCTGTACCACTTGAACCTAACTGTGCTGTACTTAAAATTGCATCTATTGCATCTCTAATTTCATTTATTCCTAAATTTAATAATACCATTTTAGTAATCTCCTTTTATTAAGCTTTCAACATCATAATTATCATACTCAACATCCATTGAAGTTGTCCATCTTGCTGAATCTATTGTATGTCTTATCTTTGTGACAACCATTACATAATACCTATCACCAATATTATTTAATCCTGCATCAGGTTTTCTAAACAAGATTCTTGTACCTTTCTGATACCACTTAGTTGTTTCTACACCTGTTGAAGTTATTGAAATAAATCTTTGTCCTCTAGTTTTAAAATTACCTTTCAAAGTGTTTTCTTTCTGTGCTAAAGCTACAGACTTTGATATATTGTAAGCTCTACCTTTCGCAGCAGTTTTAAAATATAAGTTAAAGTCGCTTCTTGCAGCTATTGTATATTCTCCACCTGTTCCAAACGTTGTATCAAAGTCCCAATCTGCAGCAACAGCTGTCCATGCTGATGCTCCATCATCCCAACCTTCCCACACGTCATTATTTAATCTAATATGAGAACTATCTAACTCATACTTCATCATCTTTTTAGAAATACTAGTCATTGGTAAAAATGTTTCTTTCAATGTTGCACTCTCGGTACTAGCATTAAACCAATGTCCAATAACATCTCTATCTGCAACTTGATTAGTTCCAGCATTAAACATTACATTATTGAACTTCTCTTCATCTTTACTGCCTAACTTATAACTATAAATGTGCTTAAAGTCGTCATCAGTATTCCAAATAAAATCTACTGAACCATAAACTCTACAAGTATCAGAAGTTATAACTCCGTCTGATTCAGGATTTCCATCTAAAAAGTAAACACTTCCTGTAACGTCAGTTATTGTATATGATTTTGAAAAAGTTTTTCCACTCCTTGTTCCAGTAACTCTTAACAATAAACCTTGATCTGCTGATGCTCCACTAACTGTTAAACTTCCACTTCCAATCACACTAATTGTTTTCTGGGAACTTTGTGAAGCTACATCCATATAGAACCAATCAATATCTGACTCGTTAGTATCATTATTCCACACAACATTGAATATCATATCTCTCTGTATAGGGAATGAACTATCTTCCATTTCGTCTTCGGTATTACAAGCAGGAAAACTATTAACTTCTTTTATTAATCTATAAACTGGCATATAAGCTTCACCAATATCTATTATTGGAAACGCCCAAGTTGTAACACTGTCTCGTCTAAGAAACTGTATTCCACCTTTATAATCGTCTCTTGTTGTAATAACTCTATCAGCATTAATGTTCTTATACACTTCACCTTTACCATTCTCTGCTCTACCAACCCTGTTAGTACAATCATAAACAGCTGACGGACTACTATGTCCTATTCGATAAGAAACCCACGTCTTAGACGCAATAGCTTTATGCGTAGTACAACTTGTAGTTGTATTTTCAGTTATTAAATATAAATAATAATCTCCATTATTGTCTAACAACTCTAAAGTTAACCATTTGTAACCATCTTCAAAAGTATCAGATGCTCCAGGAGGTTCAAACGAAGCTGTATTATCTACAAAAGATGTACCTGTTGCAGACGTTATATTTGAACCAGATTCAACATATCTATATTGTTTACTTATTATTCTGTTTGTAATCTTGTATGCCAAATCTACAGCATTAAGTGTAATTTTATTGCCTGGTTCAGTACATTCCCAATCAGTAATATAATATGTTTTAATTAGATTGTCTCGTGTTGCTATATCACCAGTATCTCCATCCATATACTTAACATAAACCTTTAAGACGCTATCTGTCTTTAATCGACTAACACCAGTATTATCTGTAAAGAAAGGTGCGATAGCTGTACCATCAAGAATTGTTTTATTCTTTAAAACTTTTAAAGTTAAAGTTATCTTACTATTCTCTAACAACAATCCTTCTTGTGCTGAATGAGAAACTATATAAGGAGTTATATCTACTTCGGGATTAAGTAAATCGTCCCATATAACCTTATACTGAACACAATCAACTTTTGCATAACTCATACTCGTTGCTCCTCTTCTAAGCAGTAACCTGATATTTTAATCTGAACACCATAACTTTCTGCATCTTCTTTTATAGACACATCACTAAATATAACTGGTATTGCACACGCATCATAATTGCTTATAGATCCACTCATTTCTATTCTGAAATGGTTAGTTCCATAACTTCCTGTTGTAGGATTAGTTCCTTGCCAACCTGCAGTACTTGAATCTGTATTCCAATCCCAAACTACATCATATACAGTTCTAAGTTGTGAAGTAAAGAAATCTTTATCTTGACCATAACTTAACCAACTTGTATCATTAGTGTTTGGCATCCAAAATAACATCACAATAGTTCTAGCTCTGTTCCATCTTAACAAATAATTTAAAGTGTTAATATTCTCAACACTTAATTTACTATCATCACCTTCAACAGTTTTTCTACTAATATAACAAGACAACTCAAAAGGTATAGGTTTTGTTCCACCCATAGCTAACCTAGTTATCTTCCCAGCAATGTTTGGACTATCATCTACATTCATTCCAGTATTAAAACCGAAACTGAAACTTCGTAAATCAACTACACCAAAGTTACTGCTTGGATTAGCTACTCCGTCTGTACTTAATGTATCTGGAAGTATTAAACTTCCTGACGTTTTTATTGATACTGCTCCAGTATCTTTTGCTGCTAAATATCCCATTTAATCATCTCCTCCACCAAATATTGTACTCACAGTGTCAACCACTTTATCTACAATAGACCTTTGTCTATTCTTTTCTGCCTTAGCTGCATTAAGTCTTTCTTGTGCAGATGCAGCTGCATTTGTAGCTGCTGCTAAAGAGTTCATTGCAATAGCTTCTGTGTTAACATATTTTGTATGTTTTGGTAATATTACATTCCCATTATTTATTAAACCATTAAATGTTCCAAACTTGTCAACAATGTTACCATCAACATTTAAAATGCCTGTTATTTTGAACAGTGCAGTGTAAAGACTATTTTCTGGATCGTTTAACAGGAACACAAATGTTGCTAAAGGTTCTTTTATTAAAATCATTTCATCTTTGAACTCTTTAAGTTTCGCTAAATCAATGTTTGAAAATAACTCTTTAACTTCATAATCATCTAACTGTGCTTGTAACTCTTTGATTTTTTCTTTATGTTGTTCTAATGGTGGAATAGTTTTTTTTACTGCTTCCACAGTATTGTCTGCTAAATCTACAAGAGCTGTTTCATAAACATCAATGCTACCTGTTGCTCCTCTACCAAGAATAGTATCTACGATAGTATCAGAACCTTGATTATTTTCAGAACCTGGAGTTAGTTCTAACTTTAGATTTTTACCATAACCATAATGCTTACTAGCAGTTGACCATTCTTCTTCAGCTTTCTTTAGAGCTACCATCTTTTGAGTAGCATCACTAGCTTCAATATTAACAACTTGTAAAGCTGCAGTTAACTTTTGCTTATACTGAGCTTCATCAAATATTGCACCAGCTTTCCAATCTTTCTTGATTTTGTTAATAGCATCAACAAACGGACCGCCCATTTTGTAAGCAGCTTGTTCAGCTTGACTCTCAAACAACTTTAAATCAATTAAAGTTTGATTACGTGCTGCATCATTTATGAAAACTTGAAAGTCTCTTTGTGCTTGTTCAGCTAAACCTTTTAATCTAATTTTATCAATCTTATCAATAGCCATTGTTGCTAAGATAACTAAACCTGTAACAATTCCTGTTATTGGATTAAATAATAAAGCTGTACCGAAACCTGCTGCAATCGCAGTTTTTAAAATGTTACCATTTGAAGTTGGAGTTCTACTATCTAAAGATTTTACAAACTCAAACGCTGCATAAGCTGTTAAACCTACACCAAATAATGTTTTGAATCCTGCAGAGTTTACAAGTGTTGAGATTTTACCTGTAACACTAGTTAGACCTCTTGCTAAACCACCATCTGCTATTGACCTAGCAAGTTTTTCTAAAGCTTTAGCCATCATACCAACTTGCATAACACCACTTGTTATCATAGCTAAAGTACCTACAGTAGCTAAAGCAGTAACTACGCTTACAATTAATAAAGATAATCCTTTATTCTCAGCCATCACGTCTCCTAGCCATTCTACTCTTCTAATAAACCATTCAATAACACCTATAACTGACGGACTATTTAAGGCGTTACCAATAGCAAATTTTAAGTAACTCCAACTTGCACCTAACTTTAAAACTGTTCTATTAAACTGGCTATTCATTCCAGTAATTTTTTTATAATGACTAATTATACTTTTTAAAGCACCACCGAACACTCTCTTAAGCATCATACCTGCGAACAGTAATGTTAAGAAATCAAAGTTAAATCTTTTCTGACTTCTAATTAATTTATTGAATTGTCTATCAACATCTTTAACATTTTTAAAAGTGTTACCCATACTAGAATTTAATTTAACAAAATTAGCTCTTAACATTTTCATAGCTTGAGAAGTATCTATTCCATTAACAGCCATCTTTTTCAAGTCTTGACCAGTTTGACCTATACCTTTTAAATCACTAAAGTTTCTAACAATATTTCTAGATTGATTTCTTAACATATTTATTGATCTTTCAGTTGCTCGTTCTTTGTCAGCATAACCTTTAAACATTTCTTTTTGTAGTAACCTTTCGTTCTTTATTTTAGCATCCATTACTTTAGAACTTAATTTTAAAGATTTCTTTTCAGAGGTAGAAAGAGCATTCGCTGTTTGAGTCTTTAATTTACTTAACTCTTTATCTGCTCCGATAAACATAACTTTTATAGCCAATAAGGCTTCATTAGTGATTCCCATTATTTCAGTAGTCCTTTACCTTTATTATTACCAGTCTTACTTGTTCCACTTTTTCCACTTTTTCCATCATTATTAGCATTGTTTTGTTCTGTCCAATACCTGTCAAGCATGTTAAGGCTTTCCATTAACTTTAATCCGTTACTATCAGCAAACACTTGACAACCAGTTTCCTTCTCTAACAAGAAAACTTTATAGCTCATTGCACTATGCCAATCTTCAAAGGCTTCTCTATGAGCTTCTTGTTCAAGTCTAACTAAACTCGCAGCAAAAAGCTGCGACTTGCTCAGTTTCTTTTTACTGCTAGACTTTAATCTTTTTTTAATAACTTTTCTTCTGCTTCTGATTCGTCTTTATCATACTGCTCTCTTGGTTTAATACCGAAACCAATAGTAAATTCTTTTTGAAGTGCTTGTCTGTTTCTAACAACAAAATGGTGCATATCTTCTTTATTTGCATTTGGATCTTTAGCCATAAAATAATCAACATACCATTTAGATGATATTTCACCTGCTTTAATTAAATCCTCAGCTGTCAATTCGTCAGCCTTTTTACCTTGAGTTATTCTAATAGGTAACTCTTGAAATTCTACAATATCTTTAGCTGTAGTTTTACTCAAATCTATCTCTATAGTTTTGTCTCCTTCACCAATTTTTATACTGCCATAACCTAATGCTCTTTTAATATCGCCTTTCATTATACTCATTTTTCATTCACATCCTTTTAGTCTTTTTTTTGTTTTTACTTTTTAGATTTCTTAAAAATCTTTTTTACTTTGTCTGTAATTTTTCTAGTTGTTGATTTCTTCTTAACAGGTTTCTTCTCTGCTACAGGTACTTTCTTAACTTCAACTTTCTTAACTTCAACTTTCTTAACTTCAACTTTCTTAACTTCAACTTTCTTAACTTCAACTTTAATCTTAAGTGTTGGTTCTACATACTTAATAATCTTATTATTCTTATTCATTAATACAGTTCCTGTTTGATTATCTAACTCGATAACATCTCCTTTATTGAATGTGTTACCACCAAACTTAAAATTGTTACAATTAATTGTTAATTTCATCTTTAATTTCCTCTTTAGGTTTTTTATAATATCTTTTGTTAACTTTTTTATCAAAACTTTTTGTCCATTCTTTTTCAAAACTGTCTATCATACTTTGTGGAACATTAACAACCTTACCAGCTTTAAATTCCATTCCATTGATAGTTACATCTTTTTTTAATTTGTATTCCATTGTAAACTCCTTATTTAAACAACTCTGAATTTGCGTCTTTAATTTCTTTAGTATCTAAAGTCTTAATTATTTTTCTTAGCAGTTCAAATATTGTATCTTGATTTTGTTGTAATAGTTCTAACTCATTTTTAAAGTTTTTAACAAACAGATGATCGTGTAATATTTTACCCCACCTGTAATCGTTATGACCTAAAGGAGTTTTACCTTGACAACTCTTTGTCCAATCTAACATTTCACTTGTATCTTTTAATGGTACGTTAGCTTTAAAAACAAAGTACTTTAATTCTAATTCCTTTTGTTCTTCATTCATTCTTAATTCACCTTCTTTTTTGTTTTAATAAAAAAATAAAAAAAATATGTACTTATGCTAAGTACACTTTTAACTGGAATGGATTACTTGCGTCAGGATTTGTTACAGTTAAAGCTGTAATTCCGTTTGCACCTTTACCACCTAATACAGCCATCTTACCAAACTTAATGCTTTCACTTCCACCATCAATTTTCATAGTGAAATATTCTGTGCTACTACTTGCATAAGTTGGTACTAAAATAACTAGCTGAGCAGTTGTTACACCATTTAAATTTAATGCTACATCTGTTCCTGCTGCTGCTATAGTGATTTCTTGAACTGAAACCTCAGTGTAGTTCTCACTAACACTTAAAGAGTCAGACATGATTTCAGTACTGCCATCCAATCTTTTTATGTTTCCTATTATTGATAAGCTCTTAGTCATTTAGTTTACCTATTGGTTCACAGATGTATCATCTGCTTGTGTATTATAGACTTCAACTCTTGAATTTGATCCTTTACATTCAAACTCTAATGTTGCTTCTGCTCTACCATCTGCATTAACAGAATCTAAAATACCTACATTTGTTATAACAATATCATTACAAAATACTGCTTTAGTAATAGCTGTTGTTGCATCTGCATCATCTGTATTAGTTGTCCATAATGCTGTAAACCCAACCTTAGTTGTTATTTCTGCTCCAAGATTATATCTTGTAGTTCCTGATGGTGTTGTTGCGTCTTGTTGGAATTTTAACCTTAACAAGTCCTGTACTCCACCTCTAATTGTTGCTGTACAAATTAACTTAGTTGGTGGATTACTATCAACATTCATGTTCTGACTACCTGCACTATCTTCTGAACCTAATAAATATGTATCTTCTGTTTCAGTTTTTGGTGGTTCTAAACTAAAGTCTGTTGCAATATGATCAATTCTATGAAACGCTGCCATTGTTAAACCGAATGGTACATCTAATAAAATAACTGTATCAGATGCTGCTACATTATACTTACTTGTTGATGGATCTAAATCTGTATCTAATGTTAATGTTCCACCTGCTGCTGTATTGTTTGCAGTGATTCTTGCATACACTAAATCAGAGTTACCTGCTGCTGCTTTAATAATTACATACCTACCAACATGAGTTGTTGTTGCTGGGAAATTACCTGATGTTGTTAATGTGATTGTTGTACCACTAATAGAAGCTATTGTATCAAAAACTGCACCTAATGCTTCAAAGACTTGTGTAACATTAGCTCCAGCTGCTCCACTAGGAAAACTTAAATCTACCATACCATAATCTACACTATTTATTGTCATACTATCACCATAATAAGCTGCCCAAAAATTAACAAACTCATTGCCTGTGAAACCTGTATGTGTTACACTTGCATTACCACTTGTATTATATGCTGTATCAACAAAATGACAAAATACTTGTTTTGCTCTTATTCCTTCTCTAGGATTATATACCATTTTTATTTACTCTCCTTATTGTTTTTGTTTAATCTAATCTTAGTTCAAATTCTTCTCAATCCGTAGATCGGTAAATCATTCATCAAATCATTATAAGCCTTACCAAAAAAGTTCCTAAACGGACTTCCTAATGGTGGATAACCACCAGAGTCTCGACTTCTTATTCTTAACTTTTCACGACCAGCTAATATCTCTCCTTTATTAACACCATTGTAACGATCTTCAACCCAAGCACCCAAAGGAGATCCTGTTTGAGCAAGTTTTCTAAGGTCTGTACTACTCCCTAAAACATTTGCAACAAACGCTTCTTCAATGCTACCATGCGGCATTATTTCAAACCACATACCTGACCGACTTCCAATAGACAAAGGAGTGTAAAGGAAATTACTTTGTTTAGCAATTCCACTAACTCCACGTTTACTATACTTAGCTGCATATTTACTTACATCAGCTGTAATTTTCTTACCCATAACACTTCTTATGTTTTCAGCATAGGAACGAGTTATACTGGTTATTTGTTTGTGGAACTGTGATAAATTTGCTATCTTTAAAACATTCATTCAATCCCCATTAGTTCGATAGTATTAGTCATTGTTCTTGTTTGAACAACTCCACTACCATAATTAACTGGAGCATCAGTTTCATCATAATCTTTAAAATCGAATTGTGGGAAATTGCTAGGAATCATAACAGCATCTACTGAATCACTTAAACTATCTAATTCAGAATTGCTAGTAGAATAAATTGTATATGTTATAGGTGTACTCTTATCACTATAATCATCTTTCAAAACAACTCTTTTCTTTTTAATTCGAGCTTTATTAAGAACAATAATAGGATACCCAACAAATACTGACGGAGTTAAATTTGGCATAGTAGTAAATATCCATTGCTTACCTCTAGATAAAGGATCTACAACTGTATTTAATATAGCGTACACTGCACCAAATACATCTACTCTAACTGTGCTTTTATTAATCACCATTCTTTTTTCCTCCACAAGGATTTAACGATTATTCGTTAACTTAGTTTTACAAACTAAGGTTTTATTTTAAGTGTTATTTCACGAACAACACCTGTTATATTACACACTTGACCAATATCATTTTTATATATTAAATTGTATGTTTGACTTCCAAACTCAAACTCATAATGATAATCGTCTGTATCTAACACATTAAACTCAACAGGGATATAAAGTCTAACCTCTCCTTCCCTAACTTTTAATTCATCAACAATACCTGACTCTGAATCGTTACTGCTGATAACAATTCCTTTACAAGTTTCTTGACTAACAAACTCTTGACTAATTCTGTCACCATAATTATTTTTCAAATAACTATACTTTTTAATTATTAAATCTTGTCCAAGTCCTTTACCACTACCATAACTGCCAACAAGTTTCTTCTCTAACTTCTTTCTCAGTTTTGTAAATTTCTTAGCATTAATTACCATTTAAAATCTATACCTTTTATTAGGTGCAAAACTTGCATTCATAAAACCTATACTATGATTTTTACTTTTCATTCTTTTACCTAACAATTTTAATTTATCATTGATTTCTCTTTGCAATCCTTCAACTCTATACTTTAAACTTGCATTAGACTTATCTTTAATTCTAATTACAGCTACACTGACTGTTTCACTGTCTGCTGCTGCGATACCTAACCTACTCATAATATATCTTTTCTCGACTAACAATAAAGTTAATTCTGATAACCAAGTTGGTATCAGTTCATAACCAGCTTCATAAGTTATTCTTAATCCTTCCTCTGCCCAATAATAATCTTGAGTTCGTATTTTACTTATTCCAACATTTACAATTCTGTATTTAGCAGAAGTTATAGCTGTCCAATCAGTTGACCATTGTGTACCTGCTTGATACTCTAACAGTACTACCCTTTTTAATGGTCTTTGAGCTAAAAGGAAATCTTGTGTTTGACAATCTGGTGTTATTAACTCGTCTGAAACAGTGTGTAAATCCCATCTGTTTCTTGTAAGATTATCTACTTCATCTTCTGCAGCAGTTATCCATCTTTCAACAGTACTTAGTTTTGGGTCATCAGTCTCATTCAAAGTATCTAGTTCAAGATGTTCTTGCACATTATCAGTTTTTATATATCTTACCATAGGGATTAATCTCCGTTATTATTTTTTAGTTTCTTCTGAAATTCCTTCTTTTTGTTTTTCTGTAAAGATGTTTTTATCTTTCACGTCAGACGGAACTTTGTTGTTAGTAATTTCAGTTTCAGCTGTTCGTTCTCTTTTACCTTCTTTCTTTTTAGGAACTAAGGTATAATCTTCTTTCAACTTGTTAATCATTGAATCCATTAACATTTGGTTTTCAACTTCAACTTTACCTTGTTGTCTTCTTTTACCATTAATTTTGATTATATCAAAGATGTCTGGATAGTTATCAAGTAAAGCGTCAGCAATGTTTCCATGTATTGTGTTTTCAATACCTGCCATAAAACCTATGTGCATAAACTCGCCTGTAACTTTACTCTTAAGTGTAACTTTTTTTTGGATTCCACCTATCACAGGGAATCGCATCTTTCTCATTGGTACTTGCATTGAAACACCATTGTTACTTCTACTTTTACTAATATTATTTTCTAATATTGTGTTTTTTAAATTTTCGTTCATTTTGTCTCTTTCTCCTTTTCACTTGTTCAATCAATAATAATAATAAAAAAAAATAAAAATTTATTTAAGCCCTATTTGGATACAATAAAGTGTTTCCTGCTGCATCAACGTCTGTGTTTCCTGTGTCAATACATTTATTACCTAACCAACAATCTGTTGAATATCCTGACGCATTTGTTTCGTATGCTGCTGCTGGAATAACATTATCGTAAACAATATTTTCCTTACCAACACTAAACTTATTTGTTCTAATTGTCATTGTTAATCCAATACCAATCATATTTCTAATAATTACTCCACTTCTTGCATCTATATCTATTGCATTAGTACACTTGTCATCAAACCTATTGTTTTCAATTAGAGTTCTGTACTGAACTGAGTGTCCTGGACTAATACTTAATATTCCAGTTAATACACTAGTAAATAAACAATTTCTTATTGTTACATCATTACTTCCATCTATTGTTATTCCTGCTAAAGCTGTAACTGCTGTGCTTCTAAAGATACAATTTTCTACTGTTAAACCCATAGCATTAGTACTCATATCTGCTGCAGTTTGTGCCTTAATACCTACACTTGAAGTTGCTCCGTTTGGTCTGAATCTAAATCCAGATACATAACAATCTCTTGCGTTTATAGTTAAGATAACTCCATCTGATGCTGCTGTTGTCCAAGCAATACCTTCTGGACTATTTCCACAACCGATTAATCTTAAACCAACTGATGCTGCTGTAATTGTTACATCTTCGGTATAATCGTTTGCTAAAGTTCCAGAATCTTCTTCGTTTTCTGTTCCTGCAACTAAAACTGTATCATGGTGTCCACCTGCTGCTAATGATGCTGCTACTCCTTCTGTTATTGTAATAAAAGCGTCATCCCATGTTTTACCATCACCTGATGTGGTTTTAGATGAATCTACATACCAAATACTTCCACCATTAGATGCTTGTAAAAAGTTTACTTGACCATTGAATGTTGCTGAATCCAAAAAGGTTACAGGTTTCTTAATTTGTCTTGTTGTTTTTCCAAATACTACCATTCTTATTCACCTATTGCCCACTAATTAGACATTGTTTTACTACACCATCTTCACCAGTTTCTAGTAATTTACAGAATCCATTTCCGTCTGTTTGTGTACCAACATCATTAACCATCATATCTGCCATAGGGTTCATATAATGACCAACTGCTGTTGTATCACCTGTCATAATATCTGCGTATCCTCTAATAATAAAGACACCTTCTGCTCCACTTGCAACATCATGTAATGCAACTCCAAATAATCCTAATCTATCATTATCTGCTGGTGCTGATGTAGCTCCGTCTGCTGTAGATATTTGAACAACTTTACCTGCTGCGATTGCTGCATGTGCTGTTGCTGGAATTGTTTTTGAGTCAGATTTTAAACCTTCATCAATTCTTTCAATAATTGTTTTTGCTGTCATCTTAGTATCCTCCTGCTGTTGTAATAATTACAATAGAATCGTCATGTAAGATTGTAGTACCAAACATTTCCCACCATGAGAATGTTTCTCCTCTGTCTCTCATTGATTCTCTTTCTCTATTGAACTCGAAAACTCTTTTCTGTGCGAAAATAAATGGTCTTCTTCCTAATGCAATAGACTTGTAAACTGTAATAACATTTTCTGTAGCTGTTGTAATATGATTTGATACAAGAATATCAATTCCTAAATAATCTCCAATCATACCTGATTTAATAACTCTATCACTACCTAAAACACTTGCGTCTGTAAACTGTTCTAATTCTCTTAAACTGAATGCTTGTTTAGGATGTATAAAGATTACATTACATTTTCTAGCTTGTGTTTGTTCCATTTCTGAACTAACCATATTCATTAAACTTGTACTGAATGTATCTGCTGCAAGAATTGTTCCTGATGCGTGACCATTTGGATATAAGCCTGTTGAAGATGTAGTCATTAATTCTGTTACAATAACACTTGCTCTATTTTCTGCCATAGCACCTAAAGCTCCATACTTAATATCATTCTTGATATAATCAAATCCGTATGCTGTTTCTTCGTCTGTGACTTGTTTTGCGTCTCCATAACCATAGAATGTGATTGTTACTTGTTCAAATTCTAAATCACTGATTGGAGTACTGATTCCTTCTGTTAATAATCCCATACTGTAAGCTGTATCTAAAGTATAGTTTCCTTGTTTTCCTGGTGCATTTAAAAATCTTGAATCATTAATTGCGTAAGCCTGGAAAGGGTTTTGTTCGTAAATATATTTTTCTGCATTTGAACTCCAGATAATAGGATTTGTATAATCACTATTTTCAGAGTATGTTGCGTATGCGTTTGGACTGATTGCCATTTTGAGTTACTCTCCTTATTTAGTTTTTTTTTGTTTTCATTCACTTATTCTAATCAATTTAATAATAAATCTAATCAATTATTGGTCTTCCACTAACAGCGTTATACATTTTTGTTAACTCTGCTTTTTGTTTCACTGGATCTAATGTTCCAGCAGGTTGATTACCTTGTTGTGGTGTTTGTCTATATGGATTAGCTTGATTTGGGATATTTGATTGTCTTTGACCTAACTCACCTTCAATGTTGTGAATTTGTGTTGCTTGGTCACTCAACTTTTTCTTATACTCTTCAACAACAGTTCTTTTCTGCTCTTCACTAGCTTGTGTTAAAGCATCTAATTGAGATTTCATTTGTGACATAACTTGATTTGTTTCAGCTGATTGTGCAGATAACTTATCGTTAAATGTCTTTTCTGCTTCTGTCATAATTTGTTGTCTTAACACTTGTTGTTGTTTAATTGTTTCAGCTTCAATATTAGCTATCATTGTATTCACATCAACATTATTTACTGGAGCTGGTGTTTGTACTGGTGCGATAGGTTGTGTTGGCTGAACAGGCTGTATCGGTGTTACAGGTGCTACAGGTGCTACAGGTGTTACAGGTGCTACAGGTGCTATTGGTTGTGCATTCATTTTAAGTCAGCTCCTTCTGGTGCAGACTTTACAACTGATGCTTCCTTAATCTTAACTTCTTCTGATTTGATTTCTTCTTGGACACCATTTCTTGATAGTCTGATAATTTCTTTATTAATTCCTTTTATCATTCCTTCTGTTTGAGATATATTATCTTTCATTTGAACCATATCAATTCTAAGCTTTAGATCTTTTTGATTCATTATTAAAGTAAAATAATCTTCACTTGTTAAAAATTCAAGCTTACCATCAACTAACTTACAATGTGATTTCTCAAACTCTAATATATCTTCTCTTAATTTCTTATCTTCTAACATAAGATTTACTCTGCTTGTTTTAACTGCTTTCTAAAACTCATAACAATTTCTTGATTAGTTCTTCCAGCTTCAATATTTAATTTTGTTTCATCTTCCATTTTTCATTCTCCTTTTTATCCTACTAAAATTCCTTTATTAACATCACTCGCAGGATTGTTAGTGATGCTCCATAACATTTCATCAGCGTCTATAATTGTACCATTCTCAATGGTAGCATTTGGGAACTCTGCACTCGCATACAGAAACTCTCCATTCTTATGACGTGATAAGTATTTGTTATACAACTTATGTTTTTTATTCATTCCGACTATAGCTTTCACACTACCTTCTTCATACTTGTAACTATCTAAAAAATATAATCCCTCAGTATCTCTATCTGAATTAATCATGTCTCTTTCATCAAGACTATTATGTTTTTTGTAATATCTCTCATGGTCAACGTCTCCAAGAGTTCCGATATTATCACTCTCTACCATTTTTCTTAACAAATCTTCACTAACTTGTTGACTATCACTGTCCCACTTATTGTTACTTAATTCTAACTCGAACCTATAACTTGGTAATATGTAACCATGTTTTATTAAATGTAATTTTATATTAAGATGCTTCTTAACCCAAACACCTTGCTGTTTCTTGAAAGCTCTTTTAACACTACCCATAGCAATCTTTGAAGCTGTAACTATGTCTTTACCTAAACCTCTTGCGTTCTTATAAGTTGCTTCCCATAACTTTTTAGCGTTTGCTGGAAACTTATCAAGTAGTGCTGTAGGCATTTTACTTGTCAACTCCGTTATCCTGCATCCAAACTCTAATTGCATTAACTGCACTTGAACTTAATGCTGTAATAACTATTTCTGCTGTACCGAAATCAAAGTTTCCTACATAATTTAATAATGCAATTAAACCTGCACCTAAAAAAGATATGATTGCACCCTTTGCGATTTTCTTACCTTCTGCTTTATCAATTTTAAAATTTTTTGCCATTCTTTTTCTCCTATCTTAAAAATACGTAACTTGCTAATGCTCCAATTAATGAAAATAATAATCCAAACATCCCAACAACCATATATTTTGTATCTTTGTTTCTGCTTAGGCATTTTGCATCTTGCTTATCAAACTTAACATGTAATCCTTGTAATAATTCTTTAACAGTATAAGTAACATTACCATTATCTTTTCGCCATTCTTCTAATTCTTTCATCATGGTAAATTCCTCTTGATAATTGAATGTCCACCTGTTTTGTCTGATAAAAATAATTCATTATTAGAAGCATTTTGTCCTACCACCATATATTTACCTGTTATAGCAACGGTATTATCTGTCCAAGTATTTGCACCACTAGATACAGCTGCTAAACTACCATTTATGTAAATATGAAATATACCAGCAGCATCTCTTGTGATTCTAACTTTGTGAATTGTATCTTTAAGATAACTATGTCCACCAGTATTCAATTTTGTAGAAGTAGTAGTAGTGTCGTATGATTGCACTTTAAAATATTCATCATCACCATAATATGATATTGCA
>Ga0307928_10001000_pt1 | contig 21220 bp, 35 predicted proteins | sample AceLakmetagen232_FD_201815 | JGI IMG/M metagenome (GOLD analysis project Ga0307928, IMG submission 201815) | Saline water microbial communities from Ace Lake, Antarctica - #232 | ecosystem: Environmental > Aquatic > Non-marine Saline and Alkaline > Saline | place: Antarctica: Ace Lake... | reverse complement strand
ATATTAGGTGTTGATTGTTTTAAGGATGCTTTAGGGCAATTTATTAAAGAGTTAAAGAAGAAAGCTACTATTCAAAAGATGTTAGATTTTGATAAGAATCTGATAAACAATGAGGATTATATGTCTGGGAAGAAAGAATTTGCATATTGTGGCGGATGTAATAGATTTGTAATTGAAGAGGGATGTACTTGCGGGATGATTCATATAGAAGAAATCGACAAACTATCTGGGTTCGCCTTACATGAAAAACCCGAGGTGGAGAACTAATGGCACTAATAAAATCAATGGTATCTTCAAAAGATAATACATGGGAAACACCATGGAGATTCTTTAACGAATTACATAAAGAATTTGACTTCACATTAGACCCATGTGCACATAAAGATACAGCAAAATGTTATAATTTTTGGACAGAAGAAGATGACGGATTAACAAAAGACTGGAGCAAAGATAATGTATTTATGAATCCACCTTACGGAGGACATACTGGAGATTGGATTAAAAAGGCTTTAGATGAAAGCAGGAAAGGAGCTAAGGTGGTTTGTTTAATCGTTTCAAGTTCTGATAGAAGTTATTGGCATGACTTCATATTTCCTTATGCATCTGAAATAAGATTTATCAGAGGAAGGATTAAATTTGGAGAAGCAAAATCAACAGCACCATTTGCGTCTGCAATAGTAATATTTGATAGAGAGAATGAGGGAAGATGTAAAGTTGTATCTTATGACAAAAGCATAAATAAAAGATGGGGTGAAGAAGATAAATTCAGAAAGGAACTTGATGGTTTACAAGAATGTAGTTGTATGGCTTGTACTCTTTGTGAACATAGAAGTCATTTGGAAGGAAAACTATCAAACTACGCAATTTCGGAGGCAGACGTATAATGAAGCCTTTTAAAATCTTGATGTATGCATCGGCAATGACCGGAGTATCACATTTAGTTTACACTTTTTATAACATAATAACAAATGGGTACATCCATATAGTTGAAAACAATCCATACGTTTTATGGGTTGAATTTTTCCTAATGATTGTGCTATTAATTAATATAATAGTACAAGGCTTAAAAGAGGCGCATACTCCAGATAATGGCTAGGACTTGTCTGAATAGATTAATAGGAAATTGCCCAGAATGCCAAGAAGATTACGATCCAGACCATCATCCAAACAACTTAGACTGCCCAGAATATAGGTCAGTTAATTTTCACACTTATGAGGTAAAAGAATGTCAAGAACAGACTATAGAAAAAATAACAAAATAGGGCTTAGAAACTTCAAGGAAGCATCTGATCTACATGATTGTGTGAAAACTCAATTAGTAAGAATGCTCAGGCGTAAACATAAAGACAATCACAACGTACCAATTTACACAGAGTTCAATCCAGAAAGACCAAACGATGACTATCCGGACATTTGGATGCGAATTAAACAAGACATAATAGTGTATGAAATCCAAGAGACAGTCAGCAAAACATGGTTAAAACAAATTCAAGAAAAGCATTGCGATGTAGACTTAATAATTGTCCCACTCAAAGAAGTATTAGCTAATTGGCGGTTAATCATAGATGAATGGGAGAACCCGATAGATTCTTTAAGAGAAATACTTGAGGTATATGTAGTATGAAATTCAGAATATCATTTAAGACCCCAACAGTTAATACAATGTATGCAACATTCCATGGGCATAGAGTAAAATCAAAAGAAGCCAGAGAGTTATCCAAAGAAGTCGGCTTAATAGTAAAAACAACTCCGTATGAAGTCATAGAAGGAGAGCTAGAAGTCACAATAGATATTTATTCTAATTGGTATAACAAAGATGGGACTATCAAAAAAAGAGATTTAGCAAACTTAGAGAAATTTATAACAGATTCAATCTTTGCTAATTTTGAAGAGATGGATGACAAACAAATTTTTAAAATAACAATGAACAAGCATCAATCAGTTGAAGAATATTCAATAATAAATATAGAGGGATACAATGGAAATAACAATTGAAGGGATAATCTTTCACGATTCAGATAACGTTCAGGTGATCCCAATAATGATAACTCAATCTAAATATTTATTTATTAGAGAGAAATTAGTCTACGAGAGAAGAAAAATTATAGAATACTTCAAAGACTTAAAAGACCAGGGCATAATCAAATCAAATTTCAGGCCAAAGAATAAAAAAATCCAAGATAAGCTAGACAGATTATGCAAAGTTAATCGCAGAGTAAGAGACACAATCCAGAAGATAGACCAGATTTATAAATAAACAAAACATTTAAATACCATTATATATATATTGACTTATGTATAAGCTACGTAATATAGCTTTTCAACAAAATGGTGATTCAATCAAGGGGCTGACTTGTCCTGAAGAGATAGCATCGTTTTTTGAGAACACTAACTTTTTTGTCGTGAGGTCAGGTACTTCTATAGTTTACACATCCGGGACAAAGCAAACAGTTACCAAAAAACAGCTGGAGGTTTATAATTATGAAGATTGCATTGTTAAGTGATTCTCCTACAATTTGTACGGGGTATAGAAATCAAATGGTTCAGATTGTAAGACATTTAAAGTCTCAAGGGCATGAAATAATGTATATGGCAAATGGTTATATGGGTTCAGACATAGAAAAACTTACATTAAAAGGCGGAGAAGAATTTGATTACCCTATTTATGGACACGACCAAACAGACCAATATTTCAATAGGTCAATGAGCCATAGACTTAAAAAATTTAAGGCAGATAGATTTATCATATTACTGGATACTTTTATGTTATTTCCGTGGTTTTTGAATGTTGATACAAGTCCGGCCAAGACATTTTTCTACTTTCCGAGTGATGGTGGCGGTGGAATGCCCAAAGGGTGCGAAGCTATTTTAAGAAAAATAGACCAACCAGTTGCTATGGCAGAATTCGGACAAAAGCAAGTCAAAGATTATTACAACCTAGACGTAAAACATATTCCTCATTGTGTAGACTCAAAGCAATTTTACCCACTAGAGGAGTCTGAAAAACTTGAATCGAAAAAGAAATGGGGACTAACTGACAAGTTTGTTATTGGAGTAGTTGCACGTAATCAGCCAAGAAAGAACTTAGATAGAACAATTAAGTCAATGAGGCTAATTGCAGACAAGATACCAAATGCAGTGCTCTTTTTACATTTAGATCCAAACGACGCAGCTCAACAGGCATGGAAAATAAGCGAGTTAGTAAAAAAGCATAACCTAGAAAACCGAGTAGTTTATTCTGGGATGAATGCGGTCAATGGATTCCCTCAAAGTAAAATGAATGAAGTCTACAATGTGATGGATTGCTTTTTGCTTACCACATCTGGAGAAGGCTTCGGAATACCTATCATTGAGGCAATGAGCTGCCAGATACCTGTCGTCGCAACAGATTATACAACTACACCTGAATTAGTAATAAATAATAAAGCAGGCCTAGGCATCAAGCTATCTGGTGTAGAGACATTAGACTTATTTGCACTCAACTCAAAAGATTATGATAAAAAATCATTCAACGGAACAATGACAGGAAGTTGGGAAGTAGAAAGAGGCTCCTGTGACATAGAAAACTGCGCAGAAGCAGTAGAAATGCTATACAAAAATCCAGCTATGCGAAAAGAAATGGGCGAGAACGGCCGTAAAGCAGTTTTAACTAAATATGATAATCCTATTGTGATGAAGCAATGGGATGCAGTACTTGCATGAACTTTATTATTACAGGTAGCGCTGGTCTAATTGGCAGCAAGTTAAAAGAAAGATTAGACAAGTCAAACAAGTGTATAATGGAAATAGACATGAGGCTAGGAAGTAATGTATTAAGTCTTAATTCAATCAGACTAACCCAGAAAACTCAACACACAGACATATTCTTTCACCTTGCGGCGCATTGTAAAATAAATGAGGGAACACTTAACCCAGAATTGCCACATATAAATAACTGTCAAGGAACATACCAATGCCTAGAGTTCTGTAGAAAGAATAACATCAAGAAATTCGTTTATATGAGTTCAAGTAGAGTATTGAGTAAAGAAGTGAATCCATATACTGCAAGCAAATTATACGGAGAAGCACTTTGCGAGGCATACAAACAATGCTACGGAATAGAATATTTGATTATTAGGCCTAGCACAGTATACGGAGAACATCACGATCTAACTACAAGACTAATAACAAAGTGGGTAATTAACGCAATGACAGGAGACCCGCTTGAGATATACGGAGACGAGAACAAGACCTTAGATTTTACTCATGTAGATGATTTCGTAGAAGGAATAACGTGCTTACTAGACAACTGGGATAAAGCAAAAAATGATTCATACGATATTTGTGGAGATGATTGTAGGAAGTTAGTTGATGTTGCTTGCATAATTGAAGAAAAGTTAGGAAAAGCAATTGATAGAGAGTTCAGTGCGCCAGAGATAGCACAGCCCCAACAGGTAAAAATTAATATAGATAAGTTAAGAAAATTCGGATACGATCCTAAAATAAAAATAGAAGAAGGATTAGATAGGTTGATAGAATTTTATAAAACAGAGGGACAAAAATGGATAAACTAATCGTAGTAATAATGGGTCCAGGTAATGAGAATTTTATACAGATGGCAGTAGATTCTATTAAGGAAGCAGATAAAGTAGTTTATTTCACAAGCATACCCATCGGGTTGACACTGCCAAAAGCCATATCTGGCATAGAGCATCATAATAATGGATGGGATGAATCAGACAAGAACACTAATGGAAAGTCTAGAAATAAATACCTTGAACATTTAAAGGCAAACCATCCAGATGATTGGTGTTTAGTCTTAGACGAAGATGAGGTATGTGAAGACATAAACAAAGTAAAGGAGTTCATCCAGACGGCAGAACCAGGGTTATATTCAGTAAAGATGGAACATTTCATTGGAGATTTAGGTCATTTGGACAACACAAGAAAAGACCATTTTGTACCAAATAGACTATTCAAAATAAGCGAAGCAGATAGTTACCCAGAAGATAGTCATCCTATTTTAACTGGCGGAAAACAAAGCGGAACAATTTGCACGACTATTTGGCATTTGGGTCACTTGCCGGTTGAGTATATGCATTACATAGTTAGACGTGGAAATGAGCATTTAGATAATTCAACTATCCATACCAAGAAATTTCTTACCGATTGGAAGAACGCACACTTATTTGGAACGTATCCAACAAAACAATTCAATGTAACTGAAATACCAAAAGTAATATTGGATAATTTTAAGATAGATTTCGATGAGTTATATTTTGCACCAAGAATGAATATGGAAGCAAAACATTATCAGGATGCAATAGACTGGAAAGACTTCTTTAAATGTAAGAATGCCATCTTGTTTGGCTGTGGATTCGGGCAAAGGGTAAAGGCTTTGAATAGCATTGGGGTAGGCTGTGTCGGAATAGAAAAAAGCACCTATGCAGTTAGAAATTCGTTAGATTTGATATTCCCAGGGAATGTAGAGGATTATCATTCACAAGGACTTTATGGTTTATCTGTGGCTTATGATTTACTCGAACACCTGGAATATAGTAAATTAAATAGTGCAATAGATACTCTGATTAGATATTCTAATAAAGATATTCTAATAAGTGTCCCATTTAAAAATACCCCAAATTGTGATGCTGATCGAACTCATATAATCAAAGAAGATAGAGAATGGTGGATCAAGAAATTTACAGATAAGGGACTAGAGTTAGTTAAGACCCCAGACCATTTCCAGTTTAAAGAACAATTATTAATATTCAAAGGAGGTAAAAAATGAAAGAAGCAATAGCAGATTTATTCGACAGACTATGTATAGCAAACATCAAGATTAGTATACTCGAAGCAGACATTCGACAAGGCAAAGAAGATGAACTAGGACTTGAAGAAGTAGGACGTAGAGCCTTAGAGATTAGAAATATTAACAGAGAAAGAGTAGCATTAAAGAATAATCTAAAAGAAATCTTTGGAGACGGATTCCAAGACATAAAAGTAAAACATGGTAGCGAAGAAAGAAAAGTCAATTAAAAAATTACCAAGATTATTAAATTTAGGTAGTGGTAACCGTCCAGGAGATGCTAAGTTGGGTTGGGTAAATGTAGATATAGATAAGGAGTGCAATCCAGATGAAGTAAGAAATTTAGATAAGGGATTACCTTTTGATACAAACTCAGCAGATTATGTTAGGGCAAGTCATGTAATTGAACATGTAGATGATGTATTCTTTTTTATGTATGAAATATGGAGAGTAAGTAAACACGGCGGAATAGTAGAAATAATAGCACCAAACCATGCTCATTTAATGTCCATTTATCCAAACCATAAAAGATTTATCAGGCCACAATATTTTGACATGTGGGCTCCAAACGGTGGAGAAATAAACGCAGTTATGAATTATGAACAAGAAACATTCGGAGCGATGTTTATTAGTTTGTCTGAAGAGATTGTAGAAAATAGTGGAGCAATAAGATTTGTTCTGAAAGTAATTAAAAACGGAGCAGACCAATGATAAAGGAGTGGACCCAAAAATATAATCCTTTTAATAGCTGGAAGAATCTCGTGCATAGTGATCACTACTGGGCAATTTTGAATAGAAAGGTATTACCACCAATCAATATAAACTTTGATATGACTAATATTTGTAATTATAATTGTAGGTTTTGTATGTTTGCAAACCGTAAACGTACCGATAAGACTGGAGAGAAGTTTAGAAATAACGAGAAGCTTCCAGACAAATATATATTAAGCTTACCAAAACTATGGAAGAAATGGGGTGTTAAAGCGACTTGCATAGGCGGTGGTGGAGACCCTACTTGTCATCCAGTGTGTCGTGATATGTTATTAGAGTGTAAAAAACAAGGATTAGACATAGGATTTGTAACTAATGGGTTTCTATGCAATAATGAAAGTTGGTGGCATACTATTTGTGAGACTTGTAAGTTCGTAGGATTTAGTATAGATGCCGGAAACAAAAAAGATTATGCAAAAGTTAAGGGTGTAAAAGAAGGTCAGTTTGATGTAGTGATAAATAATTTAAAACGAATAGCCGATATAAAAAAATCATCTGATAGCAAAGTAAATATTGGATTCAAGTTCTTAATAGACGATTATAACTATAAATCAATCTATCAAGCAATTAAACTAGCCAGCGAAATAGGATGTAATACTATTCAAATAAGGCCAGCTATCAGCCCAACTCAAGTAAAGTTATTCAAAGAGCATGGGAAGATGATTTGGAATCAAGTAGAACGAGGAAGAAAGTTTGAGCGAGACGATTTCAAAGTGATGGGAGTACAACATAAGTTCAATTCAGATATGAGTAAAAAACACAACTTCAAAAAGTGTAGGGCAAGTATGTTAACTACTACTTGGTGCGCAGACGGGAAAGTCTATATGTGTACGGACACTAGAGGAAACCCATGGGCTTACTTATCTGACCATTATCCTAATCCAAAGAAATTTATAAAGTATTGGGGGTCTAAAGACCATTGGAACAAAGTAGATAAAATAAGATTGAAGAAATGTGATAGATGCACACTTTGTTCTCAAAATGAGTTTTTTGAGCATATATTTATGGATGATAAGATGGAGATGAATTTAATATGAGAAGAGTATATAAATATGGAACCGGACAAGATATACCTTCTGGGAAATATCTATGCACAGTTGTCGAGCCAGGAAATCCAAGATTTGTCTGGCACTATTATGAGGTGTATGTTGAAGAATGAATCCGAAAGTAGCAATTATTTTACCAGTATTGGACGCAATGCCACACCTAAAAGAAATGATTAAACACTTGTATGAATCTACCAGTTTCCCATTTAAGTTAATTATTATAGATGGATATAGTGATGATGGAACTTGGGAATATTGTTTAAACCTTTTAGATAGACATGAAAACATAGAATTATATCAAATTCCCAGAAAAGGATTAGTCAATGCTATTAACTTTGGAATAAAAAAAGCAGGTAATATGGATATTTATTTGACTCAGGCAGATGTAATACATTTTAAATTATATGGAAAAGATTGGTTGATGAATATGCATGATAATGCACAAAAAAAAGATATTGGGATAGTGATAGGAATAAATGGGGGAGGTATTTCTGGACCAGAATTTTTAGAAGGCCAAAAATGGGCAGGTACGTGGAATACTTATATTCCGAAAAGAACTATTGAAAAAATTGGATTGTTTGATGAACAGTTTAGCGGGGGAGATGACATAGATTATTCATATAGAATAGATAATGCAGGATTAAAAGGAGTCATGTGTAATTTTTGGGTTCAACATCATCAATTAACAGATAGGAATTTAACACACAAATCAGATCATCTAAAAAAAATGGGTAAATTATTTAAGAAAAAATGGGGAATAAAGTAGTTTTAATAAATCCTCCAAGCCCATTTCTAATAAATGAAAGAGTATTCCCAAACGTTGGAATGGTCAGAGTAGCAACCGCCTTAGACAAAGAGAATGATGTATCATTTTTAGACTTTGCAGGAACTGACATAGAGTCAGCAGAAAATACAATGAGAAGACTTTCCAATAGTTTTGATTATTATTTATTTGGAGGTACCTCACCACAATTTAAACATACCCACAGATTATTCAATACATTAAAAGAGTCCAATCCTAATGTGAAAACAGTAATAGGTGGTCCACACGCAAGCGCAATGAGCTCATTAAAAAGAAAAGGCATAGAAGATCCAAACATTAAGACATTAGATGGATATGATACAGTATTCGAGGGGGAAGGAGAGTCAACAGAAAATATATTTAAGCCAGGATGGCAAAAAGGTGAATTAGTAAAGAAACTGGATGATGTAAAAATGCCAGACGAAAAGTTCATAGACAGAGATACTTATCATTATAATTTATTAGGCAAAGATACCACAAGTGTTCAAACTCAGAGAGGTTGTCCGTTTACTTGTAACTTTTGCTGCGGACGTGATATTGAGATGTATAACAAAATCAGACAACATTCCCCAGAAAGAGTTGTCGAAGAAATGGACAGACTAAACGAACAATACGGGTATGAAAGCTTTATGTGGTACGATGATGAGATAAATGTTAATCCCGGTAGATTAGAAGAATTATGCGATAGGTTAAGCAAGCGCCCATATCAGCACAGAGGATTTATCAGAAGCGATATTCTTTCAAAACATCCAGAACAAGCCGGGTTACTCAAAAAAGCAGGATTCGTTAAGTTGTGTACAGGTGTAGAAAGCGGTTCAGATAGAATGTTAAAAGCTCTTGGAAAGGGAGTGACAGTTGAACAGAACTATGCTGCAAGAAAATTAATCCAAGAAGCTGGAATCCATTATGAAGCATTTACTATGATGGGATTACCAGGAGAAACAAAACAAGATGTAGAAGAGACAGTAGACTGGTTAAAAAAAGCCAGACCAGATGATTTTGACATAGGACTAGTTACGCCATATCCTGGAAGCAAGATGTACGATGAGGCAGTTGGATCAGATAAATTCAAAGGGTATGACTGGGAATTCAATGGGCTCTATTTCAATAAGCCAGACTTTTCAAGGGAAGACTCATTTTATAAAGGTTTAAAAGCGCAAAGTGCATCATTTACTCGTACAGATTCTATGCCAGAAAAGTACATCCACGCTAAAAGAGACAAAATTCAAAAGATGGTGATTAAATGAAGATTGATATAATGTGTTGTACGAAAGATAGACCTTCTGAAGTAGGATTATTACTTCAAAGTCTAAGAACGCAGAGCCACCAAGACTGGGATATTTTTATTTATGATGATAGGTCGGGCGCACCACTTATATCACATCATTTTATTAGATGTCTAATTAACCTACTTAAACAAGAAAACCACAGGGTATTCATTATGCGTGAAGAACAAACAAGATACGGTGTAACAAAGTTAAGACAAATGTTGGTAGATAAAATAATGAAGGTAGGAGAAGGTGAAGCAATTTTAAGGTTAGATGACGATAATATACTTGAACCAGATTACATAGAAAAATTAGTAGAGACTTTAGACGCAGGATATGACATAGCAAGTGGATTAGTCCCAGTAGCGTTCCAACCAACCCCAAGAAGAGAAACGAAGTTTGTCAAACCTTTCATAGCAGACATTAAATTAAAAAAAGACGGAACAATAGATAAATTCGGGGATGATTGCGGATGGCTTTATATTGAGAAAGAAATAATCCCAAGCCCACATTTCAGGTCAATGGCACTTATCAGAAAGACAGTACATGAGAAAGTAAAATATGAGAGTAATATAGGATTCTGTTCATTTCGTGAGGAAGAGTTCTTCAGCTTTAAAGCAATTACTGCAGGATTTAAAATAGGAGTACATACTGGAGCTATTGCTTATCATCTTATGACAAATTCAGGTGGAGAAAGAACCCCAGAGTATCAAAATAACCTAGACTTCAATCATGGATTACTTAATGATTTTACAAAGAAACTATCAGAAGAAAATGGTGATTTCGTGTCAAAATACAAGGAGCAGTTCAAATGATTAATGTAATTGGAAACATACTTGGAACCTCGGGTTACTCTTCGCATACAAGGGGACTAGTAAATGAATTAAACAAATTAACAGAGTGTAAGCTTATTAGTGCAATCCCTCAAGGTTTTGAAACTCAGATAAATGACCAAGAGTTAGAAATGGTTAAACGAGAACAAGGTTTTGATATTAATTTGATTATAACACATCCACTTCACTGGCGAGCTAATTTAAGTGCAAAATATCAAATGGTTTATCTCGTATGGGAAGGCGACAGAATACCTAAGTGGATAGCAGAAGAATGCTTAAATCCTAGGATTGAGAAGATAATTTGTCCAAGCGAGCACACTTTCCAGGCAGCAGTAAGCTCAGGAGTACACCCAAAAAAATTAATAATGATACCACACGGATACAACAAAGAAGATTATTATCCAATAGAACAAAAAAGGGAAGTTAAACCATTTACTTTTCTAGCAAACAAAGGATTAAGAAACCTAGAAGACCGTGGAGGACTCCAATACTTAATCAAAGCATATCTAGAAGTATTCAAATTAGAAGATAATACAAGGTTAGTTTTAAAGATTAATCCAGCATACGGAATACCAGACTTCTTAAAATTATTCCCAGAACTAGAAGGAAGGACAGATGTAGTATTTCACACAGGGGAACTAACAACAAAGCAACTCAATGAATTATACAATAGTTGTGATGTCTTTGTAAGTCCAACAAGAGCAGAGGCATTCAATATTCCATGCCTAGAAGCTTTGGCCTGCGGCAAGCCGGTGATAAGCACAACATTCGGCGGGCAAACAGACTTCATAAAAGAGAACAATAACGGATGGCTAATAGACGGAGAACTGACTGAGGTAAAACACGAGCTAGAATACGAGGGGATCAGTTGGTTAACTCCAAATATGGAGGACCTCAAGAAGACGCTAAGGATGTGTTACGATAATCAAAACCTAGTGGAGAAAATCTCTAAAAATTGCGCTAAGTCAATCGAGCACTTAACTTGGGGAAATACGGCGAGGCAAATACATAAGCTGGTTAATACCAACATTTAAATACTTATTTAAATACTTAATCACATGGGAATGAGAGTAAATCCAAGAGAGCGTATAACTCAGAAAAGTGTGAGTATAAAACAAAGACAGAGAGAGTTCTTAGACGAAATGGAAAAAGAAAAATCACCATTCAATGTTAATGATTTATTACAAGCAAAGTTAGACGAGCAGATAGAATTAATTAAACCAGAGTACCTAGAAAGATGAAAAGGAAACTAACAAAGGAAGAACAAAAGGCTTGTCGAATGGGAATCAACGGCCGAAAGAAAACAATCGCAGAATTAGAAAAAGAATTAAACTACTTCAACGAGTTCAACGCATTCAACAGCAAATGGGCAAAGTATCTCGAAGACAAAGAGAGTAGAGCAAAAGAACGAAAGAAAGTAGTTATAGAAGCCACACTTAAACAATTAGTCCAGGACATTGAAGATGAAAAGAAATATATGTCAATCGAGCAGTCTCAGTTAAAATTCGGTGTAGAAATCAAGAAAGCACCAATTGGAGTAAACTAATATGAATAAGAAAAGTTTTGTATTGATATACGTTGATATTGAGAGGAAGGATTTAAATTGGATTAATAAATTTTGGCTTAGATTATTTAACTTTATATTACCAAACACTATAATAAAAATAAAATTAACTAACTAAATAGGAGGATAAAAAAATGGAGATAACAAGACCAATGAGTAAAGCAGAATTGAGCAGATTAACTGTAGATGGAGTAAAAGGCGTAAACCTAAATAAGTCAAGAAGAGATCTAACTGCACATGAAAAGTTTGAAATAGAACTAAAAAAACAAGAAGCAGACGCAACACTAAAAGGACTACCTTTTGCAAGACACGTAGCAAGAGATGATTTCAAGACAACTATAAAAGTTCAAATAGACGCACAGCTAAGAGAATTTGGTTCAATAGAGTACCCAGAGAAAATCAAATTACCAGAAATAGACTGGAGCAAGTACACAGACATGAAAAACTTTGAACTAATCACACAAAAAGTAGTACCAGATTCTAATTTATCTAAGTTAAACCCAGGACTTAACGTATTAATTGATACCAAAAAATACAAGTTCAAAGGTTATGCACAGACTTACACAATGATGGAATCAGGCCCAAGCGCCATAACTCGAGCAGTAAAAACAAGAGCACTTTTAGATAAGTCAATTAGTAAAGAAATAGATACCAAAAAGAAGTAATTTTTTTTCATTATTGCACTCACCCAGAGTAGTGCCTGGGACTCATACTCATGGAAAGAGAAGAATTTTATTGGGAAGAAGAAGATATAAGACCGGATTTAAATGAAATAGAAGAGTTTGAAGAATAAATAGGTAGTTTATAATCAACTAAACAAACTAAGCCATGGCAAACAAAACAGAATACAAAGAGGCAATAGAAGCAAGTAATGGAACACGAGTAGATGTAGCTGTAAGACTAGGAATAACAAGAGGCGCAGTAACACTTTACTTAGGAAAGAATCAAGATATGGCAGACTTATTAGAACTAAAACGATTAAGCAATATAGATTTAGCAGAATCAGAGTTATTTAAACAATTAAACTTCAGTGCAGGGGATAACGCAGCAAGCGCAGCAAACATAAGGCAAAAAGCAAGTCAATTCCTTTTAACAAGATTAGGAAAAAATAAAGGATGGGTAGAAAAAACAGAACAAGAAGTAGAACACAAAGGAGTAGAACAGTTAAAGGTAATAATTGAAAGAGTTGAACCAGATGTTGAAAATGTGAAGGAGGTGTTAAATAATGGGTAAGTGGAAAGAGTGGGAAACAATAACTACTATAAAAGTTGATAGAAAAGTATTATATAAATTGAATAAATTAAGAAAATCTAGGCGTGAGTCTTGGAGTGACATATTAGCTAGAAGTTTAATGATAAATAATAGTTTATGGAAGTATATTTTGTATAAATTTAGAAATAAGTCAAAGTAAGAAAATGGTGATTTACAGAAAATTTACAGACGAGGAGTTTTTAGAACTTTATAATTATGGATTGGGAGATTTAAAAATTTCTATAAAGTTAGATGTAGCACAAAATGCCGTATGGTCAAGAAGAACCAAATTGGGATTAATTGCTAATTATTTAAGAAAGGATGGAGAACCAAATTTAACAAAAAATACACTTTTAGATAGATATAAAGAAAGTAATAAAAGAAAAAGTGATAGACGTAGGTGGAAGATGGAGAATAGACCAGGGTTTAAAAAAGAATATATGGAAAAATGTTATAAATGGCAGAAAGAAAATCCAGAAAAATGGGAGATAATAAAAAAGAAAGGGAAAATTACATTTAATTTAAAAAATCCAAATTATTATTTCAATTATCATAGAAATCTAAATAATAAATGTTCAAAATGTGACAAAATTATAGATAATAGGTCAATTTATTGCAAATCTTGTTCTAATCGGGAACGTTATAAAGATAAACATGGAAGTAAGACTCAAACTTAGTTTAAAGCAAGACGAAGCGTTCACTATTCTACAAGACAAAGTAACAACCGAACTCTTTTTCGGTGGCGGGGCTGGAGGCGGTAAATCTTATTTAGGTTGTATATGGTTAGTATTCAGTTGTCTTGCTTATCCTGGAACAAGGTGGCTAATGGGTAGGGCAAGATTAAAAAGTCTTAAGGAGTCCACGTTTCTGTCGTTTCTAGCGGTACTCAAGGATTGGGGTCTAAAGAAAGACACAGATTGGAGATACAACGCAATGGAAGGGGTAGTCCACTTCACAAATGGAAGCTCAGTTTATCTTAAGGACCTTTTCTTATATCCTACTGACCCAGAGTTCGATTCACTAGGTAGCACAGAATTCACAGGTGCCTTCATGGATGAAGTGAGTGAGATAACAGAGAAAGCTAAAATGATTGTAATGAGTCGTTTAAGGTTCAAATTGGATGAATATAACCTAGTACCTAAACTACTTATGGCATCCAATCCGGCAAAGAATTGGGCATATAAGTCATTTTGGAGACCATGGACAGAAGATAAGTTAGAACCATATAGAATGTTTATACCAGCCCTAGTAGGCGACAACCCTTTTATGAGTAAGTATTATATTGAGAATCTACACAAGCTAGACAAGAACTCAAAAGAAAGGTTATTATTTGGTAATTGGAATTACTCTGATGATCCAAGTAAGTTATTCGAGTACGATAAAATACTGGACATCTTTACTAATGACTTGCTTATCCCGACTCATTGTGATAACTTCATAAGCTGTGATGTGGCTAGGTTTGGAAACGATAACACAGTAGCAATGGTATGGAGAGATTGGACTATCGTTAAAATAGTCAGTCTGCCAAAGAGTTCAATCAAAGAAGTAGTTGATTTACTAAATGATTTAGCCAGAGAACATCAAGTACCACACAGCAATATCGTAATAGATGAGGATGGAGTAGGCGGCGGAGTAGTAGACTATATGGAAAACTGTAAAGGCTTTGTTAATAACTCAAGCCCAGTAGAGACAGACTATACCAAACAAATACATAATTATCGTAACTTAAAGACTCAATGTTATTTTAAATTAGCAGAAAAAGTTAAGTTAGGACAGATTGCTTGCCCTGAAGTTCCACTTGAAATCAAGGAGGGTATTATAGCGGACTTGGAACAAATCTCTCAAAAGAATATAGACAGAGACGGGAAAATAGAATTGATTGGCAAGGACGAAATAAAGGAGAAGTTGGGGAGAAGCCCAGATTATTCAGATGCTATGATGATGCGGTGCGTATTCGATTTGAATGATTATTACTCGCCGCATATAGCTTAGGAAACAAATATATATAAAATAACTCAATATACTTAAACTATTTTTTATTAACTTATTTATGGATTTGAAGTCTAAAAAGAAAGGAGAGGTATCTTGCTATCTAGCAGTTACCGAAATAGAGTACGCAAATAGACAGAATATTCTAAGTGAAGCATTTAAAGGAGAATCCGAAGACACCAACGTGATGTTTCCAAAGGGGCTAGGCGCACAACATCCATTCGATTTCGAGCAAGTAGACAAGATAACAAACAATGTAGGAATAGCAAATGCAATTGTAGATAAGATTGTAGATAATATAATTGGAGATTTTACAATTAAAGTTAAAGATGAAAACTCTCAAGCAATCTTAGACGGATTTATAGACGACACAAATTTCAAGAGTAAGTTAAGGCCATGGATTAAAGAAGCAGTAAGCAAAGGTAATGGTTTCATGGAATTAGATTTAGAAGATATGAAGAATACTGAAAAGTTAAGAGTTTTGAATGCTAACAATATGTACGTCAGACGAACCAAAAAAGGAAAAGTTCTAGGTTACAATCAATATAGGGGCAAGTTAAAAATGTTTTCTCCTAAGACTAAACCAATACCATTTACTCCGAAGCAGATAGCACATTTAACAATAAATAAAACTCCAGGTGATCCATACGGGGTAGGATTTATTTGGCCCAATAGAGCCACAATAGAAAATTATGCAGGCAGTGAGTTAGATAGATGTAAGTTATTAAGTCGAAAGGCAGGAGCACCAATTCATGTAAAACTAGGAGTGCCTGGTCAAAAAATCAAGGCAGCAGACTTAGACCAATTTAAAACAGATTTACAATTCATGAACAACTCTACTGAGTGGGTAACAGACGCAAATGTAGAAATGAATTTAATTGATTTTGCTGGAGTAGCAGATAATCTAACAAAGGCAGCCGAGCATGACTTAGAGCAATTAGCATTAGGTATGAATTTACCTATGAGTATTCTAGGTATATCAAATAACCCAGAGGGAATGGCAAAGACCAACGACAAGGGTTGGTTAAGATTTACCCACTCACTTAGAACAATGATTGAGGAAATAATAGAAGACCAAATACTAAGGCCAGTATTACGAAACAATTCCCCTAAATTAGACGGCCAAGTAGAATTTATATGGGAATTGCCAGGTGAAGAAGAAAAAACAATCAGACTAACAACAATAAAAGATGCACTAGGCCTTTTTGATATTTCTCCAGAACTAAGAGCAGCTCTTGAAATAGAATACGCTGAAGTAATGGAATTAGATGTAGTGGACAAATTACCAACCCCAGAAGATGCTCGTAAAAAAGTAGACCAAGAAGAACAAGAATTAAAAAAGCAAGTAGATTTAGCAAGAAAAAATGAGGAGAATATAAAACAACCACAAGTTCCAGGGTCAGTTCCTCATGCTAATCAAAAAACTATTAGTTTACTTTCAGAAAAGTATAAATCTAAAATATATTTAGGAGAGTTAGTAAAATGACGAAAGGAGTTTATATAAGAACAAAACCAGCGTGGAATAAAGGAACTAAGGGTATTTGTAAGCCAAATAAGACTAGTTTTAAGAAAGGACAGGAGCAGATTTATGATTCTACCGGTGTTATTTTAACACAAAAACACAAGAATAAAATATCTAAAGCATTAAAAAAGAAGTGTAAAAATGGATATATGCCAAAGAATGTTGGATTAAAGGGAGAATTAAATACAAGTTGGAAAGGTGGAACCTCTTTTTTACCCTATAGCCCAGAATTTAATAATCAAATGAAACTATTTATTAAAGAAAGAGATGACTATTTATGCCAAGTATGTTTTAAAAAAGGAAAATGTGTCCATCATATAGATTATGATAAGTTGAATAGTAGCCCAAATAATTTAATTTTATTATGTCAGTCATGTCATAGTAAGACTAATTTCAATAGAGATAAATGGATGAGGTTTTTTACAAAATGAAATTAAAATGTGGTAATTGTAGACAGGTTGGAGAATTAATAGAATTTAATGAATTACATAATTCATTATATAGGTGTATGTATTGTGACAGTCTTAATTTTGTTCCAGGCGCAAAGAAAACAGCCAAGCAATCAGCTGAAACAAAGATAAGAGAAAATAAGATTAAGTTAGTAAGCAAGTGTAAACCAACCTTAACAGATGCAGAGAAAGGAAACATGAAAGTATCCCAATATGTAAATGTTAAAGAGTTAGCCGGTTTTAATTACTCAGATTATCTAGTAAAGATACTGCAAAATTTAAGGGTGGATAAGTTTGAAGAACTATTAGCTACTACTGAATTTCAAGTAGCAGAAGGAATGCTGCCACAACGAGATGTAAACAAATTAAGAATTATCCTTAAGGACGGATTCCGTAAGAACAAAACAATAACTCAAATAGAAAAAGATATAGACCGTTCGATCAGCCTCAAAGATAGAGTGAAATTTAATGAAGATGGTACCAAAAAAGTAACACTTTCTGCAAGCAAGAGACCAATCAACATAGCACGAACCGAGACAGTAAGATTAGCAAACCAAGGACTTAGAGACTTATACGCAGAAAACAAAATTAAATCTTATAGATGGCTAACTGCACTAGATGAGAGAACTTGTCCTATCTGTGAAGGATTAGACGGTCAAGTATTCGAGACTCTTGACGGCGAAACAGGATTAAATCTTCCTCCAGCTCACAGCCAGTGCAGATGCAGTATAGTCGGGTTGGTGGACTAATGCAAATAACAGAAGATAATATACCTATGTGTGCGAAGTGTAAAAAGAATAAAGCTATTTGTTATATGAATCAGCTGTGGGTTTGTGGTCAATGTATCCATGAATTTACTCAAAATCAAATTAAATTAAAACAGAAAGCATTTTTAGAAGGATAATGGCAATTTATTTAGATCCAGTCACCAAGCAAAGGATTTCTTATCAACCAGGTTGTGGAGACTTACAATACGCCGTAAGTAATGGGTCGGCAGTTAGCACCCAAGTAATCCCTAAGATAGGCTTAAGCGCAGCAGACCAAATGAACTTAGGGCGTTCAAATGGCTTTCAAGGGACGATTCCAGGACTAATGGGCCAGAAGGAATATGATACAGGGATAACTGGAGAAAACATCCAAACAACCACCCGGCATAAAGTATATAGGAGGGTTGAAGTATAATGGGAGAAATAGAAATCCCCCGTAAGAAAGAGTTTAGACTTAAGATGGATAATGAGACTTTTGAAACTCCCAGAGTAATGGGGAAACTAAATGGAGTTATAATTGATTCAAAGGAAACTGTATCTATAACGATCACTAGTTCACTTGGCTATTTAATATTTCATAATTCGATGCATAAAGGAGTAGTCTACTATGCTCCAAGAGCTGTACTTCAAGGGGCACAAGCAAACCTAATAGTACAAGACCAATTCGATAAGTTTGTCCTAGATGAGTCGCTAGATATTCGAGTAAGTGGCCCAAATAACGCTGAAACTACGATTACTTTGCGAATTGACTGATTGCATTTAATATATATTAATTTTCTCAATAAATATAAACAACTTTTTTCTTAAATAGATAGGTTATTTACATGGCAGACAAAAAAGAAGGAATAATGTTAGAATACTTTGTACCAATTCAGTCTAGTGCAGAATTAGATGGAGATTTCACAATTAACGGAATCGCTATTAACGAAACAACTACATCAAATGGGCACAAGTTTATTGGCGAAGAGTTAAGCAAAGCAGCGAACACTTTAATTGGAGTACCATTACTTAAGGATCATAATAATTCTGTAGATTCAATAGTTGGTAGAGTAAATGTAGCACACTGGGACGAATCATTAAGAAACATTCCTTTTAGCGCAGTAGTCAAAGATACCAAGATGAAACAATTAATCAGAGATAAATTACTAAGCACAGTGAGTGTTGGTGCTCATGTTAAACCGGAAGACATCGAAGAAACAGACGATGGAGACATTATCCCACATAATATAGATTTCAAAGAATTAAGTCTAGTTGCAGTTCCAGCAGATGGCGGAGCAACCTTTAGTACGGCCCTTAATAGTGCGTACAAATCACATTCAAGTAAAATTGAAAATTCAACAAAAGATGAAAGGAGGTTTAATATGACAGAAGAAGAAAAGAAAACTGAATCTACGGAATCTGAAGAAGAGACTAAAGAAGAACCTAAAGTTGAGACAGAACCAGAAGTTAGTGACGAAGAAAAAGCTATCGACGAAAAAATTGCAAAATTAAGAATCGCAGCTAAGAAAAAAGCACTAGCTGTTATGGAAGCTGATGCTGATGAGGCTGAAGAAGCAAAAGATGAGGCAAAAGAAGAAGTAAAACCTGAGGAAAAAGAGGCTGAAGAGACTAAAGAAGTTGAAGACGAAGAGGAAGAAGAGGAAGTTAAAGAAAAAGGAGATTATGTCTTTACACAAGGACATGGTTCAATTGGAATTCAGAGAAAGTCATACGTTTATGCATAATGACAACAGCATTAGTATTAAGTAATCCTTTAGGCGCACAAGCTATCATGGATGGTGGAGTCCCTAGAACTATTACAGCAAAAGCATTAGAGGTAGTTTCTGGAGGTCAATGGGTAACGTTTTCTGGTACAGCTTTAGTAGTATCTGGAGCAGAGTCTTTCCAATCAGCTGATTTGACAGCATTTGGAGCTATTGATGACGCTCTTTGTAATGGTCTTGCGATTAATAACGCAGGTTCAGACGAGTGGGTAACTGTAGCAACAAGAGGAGCATATTTATGTTCAGCAGGAGGAATTGTATCTGGTGGTGCTTTGGTAGCTCATAACGAATCTGGATGTGTACAGAATCACAGAGGAACTAATAGTGGTACAAGTATTTTATTGGATACACCAGTAGGAAGAGCTTTGACGACATCAGCATCTGGGACAGCACTTTATTCTCTTATTAATTTAAACTTGTAAAATGGCAATGAATAAATTAAACGAGTATATAACAAGGGCCGATGGAACAGCAGGACAGAGTCTTATTCCGCAACTAATTTTACCACAGGTAATTGAAGAAGCAGAAAAGAATTTGATTCCTAGAGATATGGCAGCATTTGTAATAGGACCGTCTGAGTTTAAAGGTAGTACAATGTACTTAGACTTAGAATCGCCTAACACAATGGATGTTCGAGAAGTTAGTGAAGGAGCAGAAGTACCTTTAGATAATATAAGTTTCGATAGTGTTAGTTTTACACCAGTTAAATATGGTGTAGCAATTAGAATCACTAGAGAAATGATGGAAGACTCACAAGTAGAATTACTTAATAGAAACATTAAAACAGCAGGAAAACGATTTGCTGAAAATGAGACTAACTTAGTTCTAGGACAGTTGGATGATGCAAACGCAACCACAGCAGGTGGCGATGCAGTAACAATTGCAAATATTGTGGAATCTATCTATGATGTACGAGCAGAAGATTACAGGCCTACTGACTATCTTTTAGGAGAAGAACAGTATTCAGATTTAATGAATATTGATACTTTCGTAGAAGCTGACAAAGCAGGTAACACTGGATTTATGAGTACTGGACGAGTTGGAACAATTTTTGGATTGAGTGTATCTACATTCAGTGCAAACGCTGGAACAAACGCAGTAGCAACATCAGGTTACATCTTTGACAGAACCCAGGCTTACGCAATTGCAATCGCAAGAGACATCAGTATGGAGAGTTTAACAATGCCTACCTATGATATGGAAGGTGCAGTTTTAACTCAAAGAATTGACGTTGAGAACTTAAGAACAAAAGCAATCTCTAAGATTACAACCTCGTAAGGTTAGTTAAGTAATAATAACAACGCAGTTTAGGGAAATCTGCTGAAATCAAAAACCCCAAGCCGTAAGGCATAATCAGTAAAACTGAAAGGAGGATAAAAAAATCGCAATAGTAACAAACAACATGAC
>Ga0307928_10000999_pt1 | contig 21229 bp, 19 predicted proteins | sample AceLakmetagen232_FD_201815 | JGI IMG/M metagenome (GOLD analysis project Ga0307928, IMG submission 201815) | Saline water microbial communities from Ace Lake, Antarctica - #232 | ecosystem: Environmental > Aquatic > Non-marine Saline and Alkaline > Saline | place: Antarctica: Ace Lake... | reverse complement strand
CGATTTTTACCAAATGATAGGGTATATTAACCATGGTAACCTATAAAAATCAAAAATTCGACCGATTTTTCAGTCGAATTTTTATATTGTATGAAACACAAGTAACAGTACAAACTAATATAGTCATCCAATATATTTGACTATATTTAGGGGACGGAAGTAGTAGTTAAAACCTCGCCTAAACACACAATCATATTCAAATGACAATTATTTGGGGAGAATTCTACTGTTTTCTTATAACGCAAATAACTTCATATAATGTATATTATGTTAACTTAACGCGGATATCTATATGGCGCGGTTTAGTTAAAGTGTGTTTACAAGGTGGAAAACTAGTTATTACTATTTTCACCAAATATGGGCCTCTATTTTTAGAGTTTCAAATACCCCACTGAAAATTGTTAGAGACAACCCCCTGTTTTTGATATTAAGGTATTAAGTTTTTAGGTATATATGATATAATACTGATAGATAAGAGGTGATTATACTTTGGGTAAGATATACATGATATTCACAGGTGGAACAATCTCTATGAAGATTGACGATGTTAGTCACACTGTTAAACCTGCTTTCTCTGCTAACCAAATTATGCAGAGTCTATTAGAATCTGAACTTTATAACGAATTAGAAGTTATTGAATATTCAGAAGTTCCTTCTCCTGCAATTACTAATGAGATGATGTTAGATATTGCTAATTTGATTAAGACCATTATCAAAGAAAATGATCCTACAGGTTTTGTCGTTGTTCATGGAACGGATACTTTGGAGGAAACAGCTTTCTTTTTAGATACAGTTATTGATTCTGAAATTCCTGTTATAGTTACCGGTTCTATGAAGTCGAGTTCAGAACTTGGATTCGATGGAATTAATAATTTGACTTCTTCAATATTAGTTGCGAAAGCAACTAAATCGAGAGGTCGCGGAGTTTTAGTTGTAATGAATGATCAAATCAATGCTGCTGCTGAAGTTACTAAAACTAATACCTTATCATTAGATACTTTTAAATCTTTTGATTATGGTCCATTAGGAATTGTTGATAACAGACAAGTTATGTTTTATAGAAATGTAAGCAACAAACGCAAGAAAGTTTTAGTTAATTCAATAAGCCATGATGTTTATTTAGTTAAAGCTTACGCTGGTGCTGATTCTTCTATAATAAAGTATTTATTGGGCAACAACCTAAAAGGTTTAGTTATTGAGGCTTTAGGACGAGGAAACCTTCCTCCTACTATGCTTCCTGGCATTCAAGCTTGTATGGATGCTTTAATACCTGTAGTTATTGTATCACGATGCCCTTCTGGTAGAGTATTGGATTCATATGGATATTTAGGTGGTGGTAAGTATTTAACTGATATGGGATGTATATTAGCACCATCATTAAATGGTCAAAAAGCAAGAATACAATTAATGCTTGCTCTTGAAAAATCTCGAGATATTAACTATATTAAAGAATTGTTTACAATCTAAAAATAAAACACTCAACCAAGTTAAATTGATTGAGTGTTTTTTTTATTCATCATCTTCTACTTCATCGTTATTTTCTTTTTTCAAAAGTAAACGGTTCAGTTCATCTACTTCGGATTTATACCTCTTAGAAGCAACTAACAAAGCTACTCCGTATATAAGACCTATTACAGCCATTATTATATATATAGTATATGTAAACTTGAAGAGGTATTGACCATATGTAGCTCTAATAACTAATAACGTTGGAATTATTATAATATATCCAAGAACTGCGTTAATGTATCCCTTGCCTTTATCTGACTTAAATACCCTTATAGCAAGTGCAATAAATATTGACGACAATAAGACTGAAAGAGATATCTTATTATAGGCTATAGTTACATCGTATCTCCTATTAATAAAAACGTTTAAAAGTATAGTTAGTAAAGTGATAAAAAAGAATGTTTTATAAAGTATATTAAAATATTTTTTCATTATTCTTTACCTCCTAGCTTACGCTTCAATATAGGAACATATTTCCTTGATATTATCACAATTTCCTGATTGAATAATGTGGCTTCCATTCGGCCATTTAACGATGCTGAGAAAGACTTAATCTTTCTTGTGTTAAGAACCGTATTTTTGTTGATCCTTATAAAAGGTGTATCAGATAAGATATCCTCTAACTGATATAGCTTAAGGCTCACCTCGTAAACATCGGCCTTCGTATAAGCAAAAACCTTATTATCAATGCTATCAAAGTAATATATTTTGTTAGGGGTTAGAGTAAATAGACGACCATCAATCTTACCAGTTATAACCTTATTTAGGTATGTCAAAGTTCTTTCAATCTCTTGCGTTTGTTCATTTTTAGTTTTACATTTAATTAGAACTTCAATCTCTTCAATTTCAGGTGTTTCTAATACTCTAATTTTCATATTAACTCTCCATATAATCTAATAAAATTTGATTGATGTTTTCGAATTCGATTACCCCAAGTCTCAAAGTGTTTAAACGGTATTCTAGTACTTCATATACCTCTTCGAAAACAACTAGTATTTCAGGTAGATTCTCTCTAGTATAACTTCCCTTTAAATCCATAATTCTTTGATAAGCTAAACCTTTAGTTTCTAATAATCCATCACGGTATCCCTTGATTGTTTCGATATTATCTAAAACGATAATTTTATCACCCTCTAATAAGATATACTCACTATCTCTTATTGTCTGTGCATTAGTTCTAATAGACTCAACTAACGCTTCGATAGTTTCGATTTCTATTAAAATTTCTTGGTGAATTGCTAGCAAATCAAGTCTTAATTCATTGAATGTTACTAAATCATTAGGGCCATCATCTGATAGCTCTATAACATAATATTCAGTATCTGATAGTGTCAATAACTGAACATCATTTACTGATTCATTTTCATTAGAAACATATGAATTACTTACAACTTTAAAGTTGTCTGATGTTCTAATTAGACTGTTCATTAAGGCTGAATTTTCTGTACAACCTACAAAAACAAACATTGCGATAAACACCACTAATAAAGTTAAAATCAATTTTCCTTTTTTCATAAAAAAACACTTCCTTTCTTAATCTAACTTGAGTTTAAAACAGTTAAGTAAGATATTCAAGGAAATGTCTTGTAAGTTGTAAATATTTAATAGTAAGTTGTAAATTTACTTTAACATCATAGCTAAAGCATCTTTAATTAATTGATTGGTATTCTTAGATGGATCTAATTTTGGTAAGACTTTTCTGATCTCTCTATCCTTATACCCGAAAGCTTTTAAAGCTTCATCAACATCTATTAAGTTTAAAGTTTTAATAGCTTTATCTTCAAATTCAATTTTACCCTTTAAATCAAGGATGATTTGTTGTGATGATTTTGGACCAATCCCAGGGAATTTTTGTAGATATTTTGCATTTCCTTCATCAATTGCGTTAGTAATTGATTCAACAGTTCCAGAAGCTAAGATTGCATTTGCGCTCTTTGGTCCAATACCATTAACTGTAATAAGCTTAATAAATAACTCTCTAGCTTTTTGAGTTTTAAATCCATATAAGCTGATTTTATCATCAGATACTTTCTGATATAGGTATACTGTTAATTCTGAATGCAACTGGAAAGCATAGGGATTAGCTGTCATAACTTTATAGCCTACACCATTGTTTTCAAGTGTTATATAGGTAGGACTGATTTCAGTAATAAGTCCTTTAATGTAATCATACATAGTTTACTCCTTATTCAACGAATTCTAATTCTAAATCCATAATAATGATTGTATCTCCTGATTTTGCTCCAGCATCTCTTAATGCATTATCTAGTCCAGATTTTCTTAATTTAGTTAAGAAGATAGTTAACGATTCGTCTGTTACTAAATTAGCTCTATTGAATAGTTTCTCGACTAAAGCACCCTTTACATCATATACAGTCTCGCTGATACGATTAATTATAAAGTCTTTATCGGCTTCATTAAAGTTGTATTCAACATAATCATCAACAACTTCATCTTTCTTATAGAAGAATGGAGTGCTTTCTAATAGCATAGATGTTTCATAAACTAATTCTTTTAAATTGTCATTTATTAGAGCAGATACTGGAATGATTTGTGTATCTTTATCAAAATTCTTTTTGAATTCAATTAATCTTTCTTCAGCACCTTCAACATCCATTTTACTAGCCACAATAATTTGAGGCCTCTCTAAAAGATTATAATCGTAATTTTCTAATTCTTTATTAATTGTAAGATAATCAGTATAAGGAACTCTTAGAGATTCAGGACTCATTTCAACTACATGAATTAATATTCTTGTTCTTTCTATATGTTTTAAAAATTGAATTCCTAATCCCAATCCTTTTGAAGCTCCTTCAATAAGTCCAGGCATATCAGCTAAAACAAAACTTTGTCTTCCTGGTACTTGGACAACACCTAGATTAGGTATTAGAGTTGTAAAAGGATAATCAGCAATTTTTGGTCTTGAGTTAGAAAGGACCGTAATAAGTGTAGATTTACCAACAGATGGGAATCCGATTAGCCCAACATCTGCTAAAAGTTTTAACTCAACATGTAGGTTCATTTCAATACCTTGTCCACCATTTTCTTGGAAATTTGGTGCTTTATTTCTTGCAGAAGAAAATGTAACATTTCCTCTACCACCATGTCCACCTTTAGCTATAATCTCTTGTTGGCCATGTTCTGTAATATCAGCTAAAACTTCTCTAGAGTCTTGTTTATAGATAGTTGTTCCAAGAGGAACCTTAACATAAACACTATCAGCATCTGCACCTTTCATTTTTTTTCTCATTCCATTTTCACCATCTTTAGCAAAAATGTGTTTTTGGAATTTTAAATCAAGGAGTGTAGACATTCCTTCATCACCTTGGAATACTACAGATCCACCTTTACCGCCATCTCCACCATTTGGTCCACCTAGCGGAACATGTTTTTCGCGACGAAAAGAAACGATACCATCGCCACCTTTTCCTGATTTTATTAATATATTAACTTCATCTATAAACATAATTCACCTCTGTACGAATAGTATACTACAAACAAAGTTCATATGCTAACCGATTGATGCCTGATAAATACCCAATATCCTTAAATCCCATTTTCTTAATAAGACCTTGCATACGGAAATTATCTGGATGAGTATCTACTTTAATAGAATCACATCCTAATTCTTTGCCTAATTCAATCGCTTTGCTAAACAATGCTTGACCGATACCTTTTTTTTGAGAATCTGGACTAACGATAACTCTGTGAATTACTAATGAGTTATCCTTTAACCACGTAATCTCTTTATAAGCTTCCTCATTTTCAGGTAAGATGGTTACGGAAGCCATAATCTTACCTTTTTCTTTATAAATATATAAGCCATCTTGCTTATAATCATTTAAAAAATGAGCTTGATTAGGATAGTCACCTACCCATTGTAATAAGCCCATTTCTAACATCTGTATTCTTGTTTTTTCTGCTAGTGCTGATATTTCTTCAATATCACTTTTTTTAGCTTTTTCAATCATTAAATCTCACTTACTCCATCAGTTGGTTCGAAGATATTGATGATTGGTTCTTTATTATATTTAGCTCTATATTTTTCACTGAATGTTTTAATAAATTTTTTAAGTTTAGTAGCTTTAACTATATTTAAAGTAGAACCACCAAATCCTCCACCAATCATTTTAGATCCTAAGCTCCCAGACTCTAACGCTAATTCAACTAACTCATCTAGTACGTCAGAAGAAATCTCATATAAGTCTCTAGCGCTATTATGAGCACTATTTAATAATTGTCCAAGTTCTTCGAAATTATTATTTTCTAATGCTACTTTAGCTAGTTTAACACGAGCATTTTCATAAACTATATGTTCAACACGATTTCTTAATATAGGATTACTAAGATAAATTTTATTTTCTTCAAATTCATCTGTTGTTAAATCACACAAGTATTGAATCGACACATGTTTTTTAAGTATTTTTAATGCATCCTGAGTTTCTTTTTGTCTTACGTTATATTTTGATTCAGTTAAATTTCTAGTTTGATTTGAATTTACTAAAAGCAATTTATAATTTGTAGTATCTACAGGAACATAACTATAGTCCAAAGTGTTTGCATTTAAATAAATAGCTTTATTTTTTTTACCGTTAGCTATAACAAATTGATCCATAATGCCGCAACTAACACCAATATACATATTCTCTACAGTCTTAGTAATTAATGCCATTCTAACGCCATCAATGTTAAGTTTATAGTAATCATTTATTATCTTTGTAATAAGAATTAATAATGCTGCACTACTTGACAATCCGCCACCTCTTGGTAAATTACCTACCATACAGATATCAAAACCTTTGTTTATTTTGAACTTTCTTACTGAAAGTTCCATTAAAACTCCACTTACATAGTTAGCAAAGTCTCTTTTCTTATTATAACTTAAGTTTTCTAATGAGAAAGATTTAATTCCTTTATGAGATAAGTTATCAGAATAGACATTTACTGTATTATCATCTCTTAAAGAAACAGCAGCATATATTCCAGCATCAATGCAGAATGGTAATACTCTTCCCCCATTGTAATCTGTATGTCCACCGATGATATTTACGCGACCAGGAGAAAAATAAGTTTTATCTGGTTCATAATTATAAATAGATCTAAATATATTGATAATTTGTTCTTTCATATTATCCTCCATTTGTTCATAAAAATTATATCTTAAATTCACCTAATTTTCAATCATTCTTCATACTTACAATGCTATTTTCATATAAATATTAAGTTTTTATAAACTTTTTATAGTTAAACAGAACAAAAGTAATTTTATTACAAAATTACTCTTTAAAACGCAACTTACTAAAACAAGTATGTCCGTTTAGGTGTGTTCAAACCTTTAGACCCTATCCATAAGGCATCGTGCTTACCTTTTCTTAAGATGTTTAATGCTGCATTTAAATCAGCGTTAATACATATTCCATTCTTACTAACATATAAACCTCTTTTGATTCTTTTACCACTGAAAGAGGTTTTTCTTTTATCTGATAGAGATGGTATTTCATCTTTATCGATATACGATGATTTAGATGTATATGCTTCATTCACTATCTCTGTCTCGATATCATATCTTTTCGCTAGATATACTATTCTATCTCTTAATCTAGCAATTGGTATAGAACGAGACATTTGATTGAATTGTTTGGATAAATTAATATCCTTGAATCCTTCATTATATCCAATTATGATTTTTCCAACATGATTGGATATTGCATGTTCTACAATAAGTTTGACTGCTTTAAATATTCCATAATCCATTTGATTATTTCTTTTTTCCATCAAAGACATCATTCTCTTTGTTAAAACATTCTGGTTTGGTCTAATACTTAACAGTTTACTAATTCGTTTGTGATATCTTTGATTCATGCTTTTGAGTTTCAAGCCATCAATATGTAAGTGTTGACCATTTGTTACAGCACAATAAGCTAGGTTATTATAACCTAGATCAATTGCCATGGTTTCTATAAATGTATTGGCTCTATTTTCTACTGGTTCTTCATTTATGTAGGTATGAATCACTTCAATGTATTGGCCATCAAATTTAGGTTTGATGGTTATTTCTTTTATTCTTTTGTTTTGGATACATTTTGGTGTTTCTATCCTGACATTTAGGCCTTCGTAGATTTTTAGTTCTCTTCTGTTTCTAATATCTAATTTATTACTAGCTTCTAGTAATTGATTTGATATCTTTTTAATAAAGTTTCCTCTTGGTAGCGTGTAATATTCATTATGTGGTTTATATACCATTCTATCGATTAAAGAGTAATATCCTTCTTTATCTAGATATCTTGGTAATCTTACTTTATGATTTAGATTCTTTTTAATTGAGCCAAAGAATCCTTTCATTGCTTCATCTACTTTTCTGATGATTGTTTGACCTTGAGATGTATTAAGAATTCTGTAATGTTCACTTGTGTCTTTAAGCAGTTTATAGTTTTCTTCATAGCTAAGGTATTGCTTGTTTTCAATAAAATATTGTCTTACATTGTACAATGCTTGATTATATAAACTTTTAGCTGAATGCATAAGCGTTAATAGGAATATCTTATCATTTCTTTCTAAATACAATCTTGTCTTAATAGCTCTATATTCCATCGTTTTTCCTCCTTTCATAATAGTTTTTTCTTACTTATATTATACTATTTTTTAGGAGATTATTAAACCCTTCATATTGTATTATATATTATATTATTAATATGCAAATACAATTTCCTATTATATAAAAAAAACAGGTATTAAACCTGTTTTTAGATACTATGCTTGTGGATAGACACTTGCTTTCTTTCTGTCTTTTCCAATTCTCTCATATTTAACGATTCCATCGATCTTAGCGAACAATGTATCGTCTCTTCCAATTCCTACATTTTCACCAGGATGAATTTTTGTTCCTCTTTGACGGAAGATAATTGATCCGGCTGTACAAAATTGACCATCTGATAATTTGGCTCCTAAACGGCGTCCTACAGAATCACGACCATTTCTAGTAGATCCTACACCTTTTTTTGAAGCCATGCATTCAAGAATATTTAAATTAAGTATCACTTAAAACACCTCCAAAATTTTATTTTTATTTTATAATGATTATTCAACAACAATGTCTGTTACTGTAAGTTTTGTATAAGCTTGTCTATGACCTTGCTTTTTATGGTAATGTTTTTTGGCCAAGTATTTGAAAATAATGATTTTACGACCTCTACCATTTTTAACTACAGTAGCTTTAACGCTAGCATTTTTAACATAAGGTTTTCCAACTTTAGTTTTGCCTCCACCAATCAATAATACTTTATCAAAAGTAACTTCTTGCTCTGCTTCAACTTCAAGTTTTTCAATATAAATCTCTTGTCCAACTTCAACACGTAATTGTTTTCCACCTGTTTCGATAACTGCGTACATTTCAGCACCTCCTCTTTTTTTAAGACTCGCCACGGTTTGGTAACCTTTTAAGTATTTGAGACCAGTTATGAGCGGTATGCAATACATACGAAAGTATTATACATAATTATCAGTTTAATGTCAATAAAAACATTTCGAAACATTGCTAAGTTTGGTTATATTTCCTAACTTTAACAAATTATATTCAAATACTAAAAATTATGATACAATAATCCTAAAGGATGTGGTTAAAATGCCTATATTGACTTTAGGAATAAGTACAACTCATATTATACTATTAATAGTAGGGTTATTACTAGTTATTTATTTTGGAATTTCATATTACATATATAAAATGGTGTTAATTAACTATAATAATCCTGAAGTAAATCTAGTAGATCATACTGAAGATTTCTACAAAGGTGCCTACAAATGGTTTCAAGAGGTACCTAAAGAAGAGATTAAATTAACTAGTTATGATGAGTTAAAGTTGTATGGGTATTACATTCCTTCATATAATAGAAAATCAAATAATGTAGCTATTATTGTTCATGGGTATCAATCAAAAGGTACCGATATGATAATTATAGCTAAGATGTATGCTGAAATGGGATTTCAAATTGTTCTTACTGATTTGAGAGGCCATGGTAAATCAGAAGGCAACTTTACTTCTTTTGGATTCTATGAAAAATATGACTTAAAAAAATGGATTAACTTTATATTAAGGACTTATGGTGCTGATTCTAATATATTAATACATGGTGTATCTATGGGAGCAGCAACTGCGATGATGGTTACTGGTTTAGATATTCCAAAAGAAAAAATTAAATTTATGTTGCTAGATTCTGGATTTACAAAACTAAGGAAAACTTTTATGAATCCTAAAAAATCTCAAGGTTTAAAAATATTCTATCTAGGGTTAAATATAGTAACATACGTAAAACACAAATTCTTATTGGAAAATATTAATCCGATTAATCAGATGAAAAGCAATACCATACCGTTTTTAATTGTACAAGGCGATAAAGATACAGCTATAACACTTAACATGGCGAAGAAACTATATAACTCCTCGCCAACTATTAAAAAAGAAATCTTAATAATTGAAAACTCAAAACATGCATTAGGATTTAGAGATGATTACAAATTGTGTTATGATACATTATATAAAATGATTAAACCAATCTTTAATATAAAAAAAATATACGATACAAAGAGCTAAGTCAATACGACTTAGCTCTTATTATTTATTTGTAGTATACTCTAGCTTCATAAGGCTTGAGGATGAATTCATCGTTCTCTTTATAATTAGATAAAATTAGATCATAATTTTTATAGTTAGATTCCTTCAAAATATAGTTTTTATGAGTAAAATTACATAATACAATCAATTCATTAGTTTTATTGTACCTTTTATAAATGAACAGTGATTTATTATTGAAATCAACATCTTTATAGCTACCATAGACAATTAATGGGTACTTTTTTCTTAATTTAATAATCTTTTTATAGTAGCTCAATATTGAATCTTTATCTTTTTGAGCTTTGTTAACATTTATTTCCTTGTAATTTGGATTAACTTTTAACCATGGGGTATTGTTTGAAAAACCAGCATTCAAAGTATCGTCCCATTGCATAGGTGTTCTAGCATTATCTCTTGATACGTATTTAATCTTCTTCATAATACGTTTTTTGGAGAAACACATCTTTCTTAGGAGTTTATAGATGTTATGAGTTTCAACGTCTTGATAATCATTCAAGTCATCAAAGCTAATATTTGTCATTCCTATTTCTTGCCCTTGATAAATAAATGGTGTACCTTGTTGAAAATATAACATTGTTGCTAACATCGTCGCTGATTCATAATGGAACGCCAAAGAACCAAATCGATTAATAGAACGAGGTTGATCGTGGTTTTCCAAGTATAGTGTATTCCATCCTTTTTCATTCAACTGATTTTGCCATTTTGATAATGGCTTTTTTAAATTGATAGGCTTAAATTTTTTTATAAACCATTTAACAAAATGATTATCCGCATCCATATGATCAAATTGAAATACCATATCTAATTCCTCGCGTTTAGGGTCCGTTAATAAAATGGCATCTTTTACATCAACTAATGCAGTTTCTCCAACTGTGAAACAGTCATATTTAGAGAAAACCTCTTGATTTAGTTCATGCAGGTATTTATGTACATTTGGGTAACTTAAGTAATGTTCTCTACCTGTCAAGATTAATCTTTTACGGCCATTGGGATGGTCGTTATTCTTGGCAATAATATTAATTACATCGCATCTAAAACCATCCACACCCATATCTAACCAAAACTTTATCATTTTCTTGATTTCTTTTCTAACTTCTGAGTTGTCCCAATTTAGATCAGGTTGACCTTTTGAAAATAGATGTAAATAATATTGTCCTCTTTCTTTATTATAAGTCCATGCTTTTCCACCAAAGAAACCAGTCCAATTAGCTGGTTTGTCTTCCCAATGATAGAAATCAGTGTATTTACCTTCTTTTTTAATAGATTTTTTGAACCATTTATGTTCACTTGATGTATGATTTATTACTAGGTCCATTACTAGTTTTATCTTTACTTTATGCAGTTCCTTTATTAGTTTCTTAATATCTTCCATATTACCAAATTCTTCGGCTATATCTTGATAATCAGATATATCATAACCATTGTCTTCCATAGGTGATTTGTACACAGGAGATAACCATATAATACTTACACCTAAATCCATTAAATATGGGATTTTTTGAATAATTCCTTGAATATCCCCAATACCGTCATTATTTGAATCTTTGAAACTTCTAGGATAAATTTGATAAACAAAACCCTCTTTATACCATGCTTTTTCCATAGTTAGTCCTTTCTAATGAAGTATTTTAATGCTTTAAAGTACTGCTTATTTGTTATAGCTATTAATCCTTTAACTAGATTAAGTCTTAGTTCTCCATTACTCATAAGAGCTAGAGATCTTAAAGGCATTTGTTTAATGCTATTCATTAATGTTATTATATTTTGTTCATCTTGGACATTGGCTTGGTTTAGCAATTTATCTTTTATTTTTCTATATACAAATCTTCCAACTTTTGTACCTTCAATATCTTCTAAGCTATTGTTTATTGTAAATGGCCTTACGTATTTAACAGATTGACCAGTGATTTCTTTATTAATAAGTCTTTTAAAATCTTCCGAGCTAAAATCTAAACCATTAATTGGTTTATAAGTTTTAAGAGAATTCCAGACGCTCTCAGCATTTATAATATTTCTAAAAACTTCTAGCGGTTTCTCTATTAAGATATCCCTAGCGTTCTTACAGATTTGTATATTATATATTCCATCATCGGTAACGAATTTCTTTAATTCTGGATGATAATATTTAAATGAATTTAAATCTAAGTTCAATTTTACAGTTTTTGTCTCGCCGTTTTTAATTAGAACTTTACTGAAATCTAGTAACTCTCTTTTAGGCCTTGGCATTTTTGGGTTTTTAGCTTCGAAAAATAGAAGGACAACTTCCTTGCCATCAACTGGTCCATTGTTAGTAATATCAACACTAACAGTAATGCTTTGTTTTTTTGTTGTTAGTGAGGATTTGCTTAATTTCATATTTGAATATTCGAAATGAGTATATGATAAACCATATCCAAATGGGAATAAAACATCCTTATTAGCTGAATTATAATATCGATATCCTAGGTAAATACTTTCCTGGTAAAAAACATTATTGTTACCAGTCATAAAGTAAGGACCGCTTGAGATATCATTATGCTTTGATGGGAAAGTTTCTGCTAATCTGCCGCTTGGATTAACTGTTCCAAATAAAACTCTCTCTAAAGCTGTTCCTAGCGCTTCTCCACCTAAATAACAATTAAGTATTGCCTTAACATTGTAATGATAAGGCATAACGATTGGAGATCCTAATTGTAAGACTAAAATGATGTTTTGATTAAGGTTATATGCTTGATTAATAATGTATTCTTGATTCTTTGGAATAGATAAATGAGTCCTATCATATCCTTCGGATTCGTATTTGTCAGTAAGTCCACAAACAATGACTACTTTATCATAATTAGGTGCTAAATTCTTTATTTCATCAAGTAACTCTCTATTAACTTCCTCAGAATTAGAATCATATCCTTGTGTATAATGAATGTTCGTATATTTGTGTAATGAATCTTTTATTGAGTCAACTTTGTAGGCGTTTATATGACTAGAACCTCCACCTTGAAATCGAGATTTAGCTGCCATATCACCAACTAGAAGAATTCTTTCAGTTTTCTTTAATGGCAACATATTATCTTTATTCTTTAATAAGACCATTGATTCTTCACTAATTTTAGAAGCTATTTTATGGTTTTTATCTAAATTAACTTTTATTGAGTCTTGATTTTTAAATTTATCTACTAATTCTAAAATCCTTCTAACTGACTCATCTAATGTTTTTATAGGTATATTACCTTTATTATAGTCCTTTAATAATTTATGAACGTCATATATATGGCCAGGCATTTCTAAATCAAGACTAGCTATCAATGCATCAGTCCTATTATTTACTGCGGCCCAGTCACTTACGATAACACCATTAAAACCAAACTCATCTCTTAATACTTCTTTTAAGTGATGTATATTTTCAGATGCGTATACATCATCAACTTTATTATATGAACACATAACCATTTCTGGTTCTAACTTAACTAATTCTTGAAAACTCCTATAGTATATTTCATACTTAGCTCTTTCATCAACTATAGAATTACTTGTCATACGGTAATCTTCTTGTGAGTTTAATGCATAATGCTTTAAACAAACACCAACATTCTCTTTTTTAGCACCTTTTATAAAACCGGTAGCCATTTTTATTGTTACTAACGGATCTTCTGAAAAATATTCAAAATTACGTCCACAGTACGGATGTCTTTTTATATTGACTCCAGGGCCAAGAATAAGATTAACACCTTTAGCTTTAAATTCAGTAGCTATAGCTGAACCCATAGAGCTAGCTAAGGCTGGATCGAAACTGGAAGCTAGTGTTACAAGTGAAGGATAACATACAGCTTTTTCCGTTACTTCGTTAACGGTAGATGAATCTATGACTTTTCTTAAACCATGAGGTCCATCAGCCATAAAAATAGAGGGAATATCTAATCTATCAATATTCTTAGTTCTCCATGCGTCTTTACCTACTAAAAGACTACATTTTTCATTGATTGTTAAATCCTTTAGTAATTTATTAATATCCATAAATAACACCTCATATAATATTATATTCCAAACAACTTTCATTATCTATCTATTTAAAGAAAAAAAGCCAAAAAATTGGCTTTGTGGCAACTCGGAAGGGATTCGAACCCTCAAGCCTTAAGCTCCGGAAGCTTCTGCTCTATCCAATTGAGCCACCGAGTCTTATTATTCTATTTTTTTAGTGAAAATATTTAAATAAATATGGCGACCCGGAAGGGATTCGAACCCCCGACCGACGGCTTAGGAAGCCGTTGCTCTGTCCTGCTGAGCTACCGGGTCTTACTAAATAAAAAAGCCAGACAAACTGGCTTAATAAACAAATGGCGACCCGGAAGGGATTCGAACCCATGACCGACGGCTTAGAAAGCCGTTGCTCTATCCAGCTGAGCTACCGAGTCAACGCACCTAATATTATAATATGTGAAGGCCAGTTTGTAAAGAAAAAAATTCTGTTTTTTTCATTTTTTTTTTAATACTAAAATGGTTTGCTATTTTTTAAATTTTAACTCGATTGCTTCTTTAACTATTTTAGGAACAAAAGCACTAACATCTCCGCCAAAATGAGCCAATTCTCTAACAGATGAAGAAGATAAAAATACATACTTTCCTTCTGTCATTAAAAAGACGGTATCTATCTCAGAACTTAGTGTTCTATTGAAGCTAGTCTTTTGAAATTCATAATCGTAATCAGTAACGGCTCTTAATCCTCTTAAAATATGACTAGCGCCTAAAAGTTTACAATGTTCCACTGTTAACATATTACTTTCAACAACTTCGATATTCTTATGATTTTTTAATATTTCTGTAACAAGTTGAACTCTTTCTTGAACCGTAAATAAAGGATCCTTTTCAGGATTATTTGAAATAGATACATATAACTTATCAAAAAGTTTAGCACCCCTATAAATAATATCTAAATGACCAAATGTAATTGGGTCAAATGTACCTGGGTAATATCCTATTCTCATGTTCGTTCCTCCATAGTATAGAAACCAAATAATGTGTTTCCAAATACTTTTTCTTTATACTTAAATATATTATCTAATTTAACTGGTAAAACGGTATTTTTATCAGCCTCAAATACAATTATACCATCATCATTAAGTAAATGTCTAGTAACAATTATTTTTAGTATTTCATCGTATTTCATTAAAACGTATGGTGGATCTACAATTATAACATCATATGTTGAACTAACAGATAATAAAAAGCTAAAAGCATCTTGCTTTATTACTCTAAAGCCCTCTTTTACTTTTAGTAATTCTAAATTTGCGTTGATTGTATTTACAGCTAGAGAACCATTATCAATAAAGTCAACATGTGAAGCTCCTCTACTCAATGCTTCAATTCCTAAAGCGCCACTACCAGAAAATAGATCTAAAAATGTTTCCCCATCAAAGTATTGGCCGATTGTATTAAATAACGCCTCTTTATTTCTGTCTGTTGTCGGTCTTGTATCTTTTGTTTCTACTTGATGTATTTTACGTGAACGAAATGTTCCTCCAATTATTCTTAACATATAAACTCCTTGCATGAAAAAATACTTAATTACTTGGAAATCACTCTGGCAGACTTCGATACAGTCTACGTGGGCATCTCATTACTATATCTTTAGGATTCCTGTAATAACTAGTAAACCAGTCTACAGATCTTCAACACGGACATAGCCTCGATTCCCTAATTCTAAATGGAGTCGCGAATGAGTGATTTCCAACTAACTAAGTATACTTTAATTATATAAGAGTAATTGGTCTTTGTCAACGGAGAAACTTATTTTTCTTAATAAGAAATTTACATATGTTTACATTCTAATTTCAAATTATATAAATAAAAAAAAGAGTCTGAATATTCAGACTCTTAAATATTTATTATTTATTTTCTTGGGTTCTTAATATTTGCATGAGCAGCAGCTAATCTAGCTATTGGCACTCTAAATGGTGAACATGAAACATAAGATAAACCAATATTGTGACAGAATTCAATTGATTCTGGATCTCCACCGTGTTCTCCACAGATTCCACATTTCATTCCAGGCCTTGTAGCTCTACCATTTTTAACAGCCATTTCCATTAGTTTACCAACACCTTTTTGGTCAATGTGAGCAAATGGATCTGCTTCAAATACTTTTTTCTCGTAGTAATCAGATAAGAATGTACCAGCGTCATCTCTTGAGAATCCAAAAGTCATTTGTGTTAAGTCATTAGTACCGAAACTAAAGAACTCAGCTTCTGTAGCAATTTCATCAGCTAATAAAGCAGCACGAGGTATTTCAATCATAGTACCTACAGAGTATTCTAATTTAACTCCAGCTTCTTTAATGATAGCATCAGCAGTAGCAACAACTTCAGTCTTAACATATTTTAACTCTTTTATATCTCCTACAAGAGGAATCATGATTTCAGGAACAACATTCATTCCTTTTGAGTTAACTTCGATAGCAGCTTCGATTACAGCTCTTGTTTGCATTCTAGCAATTTCAGGATATGTAATTGATAATCTACATCCACGATGTCCAAGCATTGGGTTCGTTTCTGCTAAACTTTCTACAGTAGTTTTCAATTCTTCGAAAGTTAATCCCATTTCTTTAGCTAATACAGCAATTTCACTGTCTTCATGAGGTAAAAATTCATGTAATGGTGGATCTAAGAATCTAATTGTTACTGGGTAACCTTGCATTGCTTCGTATAATCCAACAAAGTCAGCTCTTTGCATTGGTAATAATTTAGCAAGTGCAGTAGCTCTTTCTTCTTCAGTTTTTGAAACAATCATTTCTCTTATACACATGATTCTTTCACTGTCAAAGAACATATGTTCTGTACGGCATAATCCAATACCTTGTGCTCCGAAATCGTAAGCAACTTTAGCATCATTTGGATTGTCAGCATTAGTTCTAACTTTAAGTGATTTAAATTTATCAGCCCAAGTCATTAATTTTGCGAAGTCTCCAGATACTGATGCATCTTGAGTCTTAACTTTTTTACCATAAATGTTTCCTGTAGAACCATCTAATGAAATATATTGACCTTCAACATATTTAACGCCTTTAATTTCAAAATATAATTCTTCTTCGTTAACAATAACTTCAGCAGCACCTGCAACACAGCAAGTACCCATACCTCTAGCAACAACTGCAGCATGAGAAGTCATTCCTCCACGGCTTGTTAATACACCACTTGCTATAGCCATACCTTCGATATCTTCAGGTGATGTTTCTTGTCTAACTAGAATAACATGTTTTCCATCTTCAGCAACTAATTCAGCAGCTCTTGCAGCAGTGAATACAACTCTACCTGTAGCAGCACCAGGTGATGCGTTTAATCCTGTAGAGATGATTTCAGCAGCAGCTAATGCAGCTGGATCAAATGTTGGATGAAGTAAAGAATCTAATTGAGATGGTTCAACTTTTAATACAGCTTCTTTTTCAGTTAATAAACCTTCATCAACCATATCAATAGCAATTTTCAATGCTGCTTGAGCGGTTCTTTTACCATTTCTAGTTTGTAACATGTATAATTTACCTTTTTCAATTGTAAATTCCATGTCTTGCATATCTTTATAATGTTTTTCTAATTTATCTGAGATTTCTCTGAATTCTTTGTAAATTGCAGCATTATCTTTTTCTAATTCAGAAATAGGTTTTGGAGTTCTAATACCAGCAACAACGTCTTCACCTTGAGCGTTGAATAAGTATTCACCATAGAATTCATTTTCTCCAGTTGATGGGTTTCTTGTGAAAGCAACACCAGTACCTGAAGTATCTCCCATGTTACCAAATACCATAGCTTGAATATTAACAGCAGTTCCCCATTCATAAGGAATGTTGTTCATTCTTCTATAATAGTTAGCTCTTGTGTTATCCCAAGATCTAAATACAGCTTCTACAGCTAGAACTAATTGTTCTTTAGGATCTTGTGGAAATTCAGCGCCTTTTAATTCTGCATATTTTGCTTTGAAACCTTGAACGATTTCTTTTAGGTCTTCTGCAGATAAGTCTGTATCAAGAGTGATACCTTTTTCTTCTTTTTTTGCATCGAAGATAGCTTCGAAGTTGCTTTTTGAGATTTCCATAACAACATCTGCAAACATTGTAATGAATCTTCTGTATGAATCATAAGCAAAACGAGGGTTTCCTGTAAGTTTTGCTAAACCTTCAACAGCAACATCATTTAATCCTAGGTTAAGGATTGTATCCATCATACCAGGCATTGAAGCTCTAGCTCCAGATCTAACTGATACTAAGAATGGATTTTCGTTGTCTCCAAAAGTTTTTCCTACTATTTTTTCTGTTTCTGCAAGTGCTTCGTAAATTTGTGCGATTATTACATTATTGATACGTTTTCCGTCTTCATAGTATTGTGTACAAGCTTCAGTTGAAATTGTAAATCCTTGAGGTACGGGCATACCAAGATTTGTCATTTCAGCAAGGTTTGCACCCTTACCACCGAGAAGATTTTTCATTGATTTGTCAGCTTCTCTAAATAAATAAACATACTTTGTCATATTAAGTTTCCTTTCTTAAAATAAAATATATATAAAAATATCACTAAAATTATAACATACTATATAAAAAATATAAAGAAATATACGTATAAAAAAGAGGTGTTTTACACCTCAAATTTAATGAAAAGGCTTTCTGTCTTTTTATTTACAAAAATAAATAATGCAGATGCCAGTATTATATTGAATAAACTCATTAGCAATACACCGATTTCAAAACTCATATTTTTTGTTACAAAATAATATATAAGTCCATCTAAAATTAAAATAATCCATGATCCAAATAATCCTAACATAGCACCTGCACTCTGTTTTACAACTTCGGCAGGATTTCGCCAATTGAATTTTGGAACAAACAAATTAATTATAGAGCCAAAAACAGTAACAGCTAGCGCTAAACTAATTGAGAATAACATCATCAATAATGACCTAAGAACACTAAAATCAAATGAAAATGAAACTAAGATTAAGGTTAATAATGTTACAGGTAATGTAAGTATTAGATTGAACACCATTTTCCCATGCATAACTGTTTTGGGTTTAATCGGTAAAGATTTAAGTATCCAGAAATGTTTACCTTCTAAAGAAAGCGAAATAGCTGTTGAATAAGTCATGCTTAAACAGAAACCTATTAGTATTAGAACAATCAGTTCAAAATCAATGCCCATTTGACCAAATAGATTTAGGTATTCAAAAATTGAATCTGAAAAAAATAAACTACCAATACCCAGTATAAACAATATAACAACACCAAATCCAACATTCAACGCATAAATAGGTGTATTTATCATTATTTTAGCTTCTTTTGCAACTATGCTATAGATAATTGGACGTTGTTTAGAAACAGCAGCTTTATGATTCTTTCTTGTTAGTTTAGTCATACCTCTTTGATTCGTTGATTTAACTAAGTTTTGAATCAATAAGACAAAGCCAAACGTTAAAATACCATTAACTGATAACAATAATATTAAATGTAGAAATGATTTGTTACTAACAGCTTCTACAAACCATAGTATTGGCGGATAATAACTACTTAAATTATCCATAAAAGCTTGTTGATTTAATAGTGGATTAGCATCCCCTATTGTGTTAAAACTAAATGACAAATACATAATTCCAAGAAAAGCGATAAATAACAAAATAATATTTATAAGATTGTTTCTTCTAAATCTCGATGAGATTTGAGCAATCACTAGAGATATAAAAGAAAATACTATTGTTGGAATTAATGGTATCGTAATAAAAGCGAATAAAAACATAATGAAGCTTAATACATTAAATCCTCCATGATAAAAATATGAGAACATAATAGGCGCAAGGAATATCATAGTACTTAAATAGATGAAGGTTAACATTACTGTAAGTTTAGCTAAAATTACAGTTTTTGTCTTAATAGGTAATGGTTCTAATATTTCATAATCTTTATAATTAAATAAGTAACCATTAGCTCTAAATATAACAAACATCATTGTTAATGCAGTACCATACATAAAAGCATAAATCAATAAAATGTTAATACTACCAAGTTGATTTAGGACATCTCCTAAATCAAAGAACATATATCCAAATGTAAAAAGAATAGCACCAACAGCATAAAGTATTAATAACCCTATAAGTATTGTCTTCCCTAATTGTTTCTTTGGATCAGTTCCAAAGATTCTTCTTATACTAAAATTTTCTTTATAGAAGATCTTCATTAAATGTTTATACATTAGGAATCTTTCAATAAATCCATGAAGATATTTTCTAATGATTTATCTTTTATAACATTGTTAGTTAATCCATTAGCAACTATTTTTCCTTGCCTGATAATAGCTACTTTATTACATAACTTCTCCGCAACTTCTAAAACATGAGTTGAAAAGAAAATAAGTGATCCTTTTGAACATAATTCTTTAAATACTTCTTTTAATAAAAAGCTAGCTTTAGGGTCTAAACCAACAAAAGGTTCATCCAATAACATAACCTTAGGTGAATGTATTAAAGCCCCCATAATAACGGTTTTTTGTTTCATACCGTGTGAGTATGAAGAAATCGGATTGTTTAACACATCTTTGATTTCAAACATTTCAGCATATTTATCAATTAAATCTTGACGTTTATCTTTTTGAACATCAAATACATCTCCAATAAAATCTAAGTATTGAATTCCTGTAAGTGACTCATAAATATCAGGATTGTCCGGAATGTAGGCAATTAGTCGTTTAGCTTTAATAGAATCTTTAACTACTGAATTATGAAAAACATTGATTTCACCTTCATCAAAATTGATAATGCCGGCGATAGATTTTAAAAGAGTTGTTTTACCAGCCCCATTAGGACCAATAAAGCCATATATATCACCAGGTAGTATTTCTAATGATATGTTATCGCAAGCTTTTGTTTTATTGTTGTAAGTTTTTGATACATTTTTTATTTCTAACATAATATACCCCCTTAAATTGAATTATATCATAGTCCAATAATATAGTCAATAATCTAAAATAATTTAAAATAATTAAAAGATTATAACTTGATTTTTTTTCATATATAAAATATACTATATATAGTAATGCTCCTATAGTTTAATGGTACAACGCAGCAATGGTAATGCTGAAATCT
>Ga0307928_10000998_pt1 | contig 21237 bp, 45 predicted proteins | sample AceLakmetagen232_FD_201815 | JGI IMG/M metagenome (GOLD analysis project Ga0307928, IMG submission 201815) | Saline water microbial communities from Ace Lake, Antarctica - #232 | ecosystem: Environmental > Aquatic > Non-marine Saline and Alkaline > Saline | place: Antarctica: Ace Lake... | reverse complement strand
TACAGCAGGAACAGGAAATAATTGGTTTTACAGGGGTTTAAATTCAACTTACACAGCTGGTTCAATAGTATTCATAGAACAAGACGATGCAGATGATGACCAACCAGCTTTAAAAATACAGCAAGATAGTACAGCAGTAGGTTTAATATCTTTAGTCCAGAATTCTCATACCTGTAATTTAATTGTAGATGCAGATGGAACTTGTGATGCAGGAACAAAGATAGGAGAGGACAACTCAATAGCCCTCTGCATGGTGTGTAGTTAAAATGGTAGACAAAAAGACAGTCGGAATCAGTAGCTTGGTAGCATTAGGAATTGTACTGGCCTCAATGATAATTCCCGGATTTTTTGATACTCCCAAATATTACTGTGAAGCAGAAAGCAGTATCATGGAATGCCCAGGAGACCTGAGTGGCGGAAGCGCAACAAGATGCTATCTCAATGAAGAGAAATCAAGTTGGGATTATTGCAAGACAGGATGGGTTGAAGTGACAGATGATAGACAGATACAAGAAGAACCAACAGATCCAGGATCAGCAGAAGGAATATGGGGAGATCACTACAAAATCAAACAAGGACAAGATCCTGTTAAAATCTGAGGGGATTATACCATGGGGATAATTCTAACCAAGTACGGAACAAGCACAGATGTTGTATTTGGTACTTCTAAATTTGATTATAGCTATGACACAGACGACTGGCCAACAGTCGCAGAAGCAGATGTCAAAGAGATACTTCTTGAAGCAGGAGACGTTTATTATTTCAGCAGGCAAGTAACCACAGAAGATGGCTTGGGGAATGTCATAACAATCACACCAACAAATTATAGAGCATTTGGAATGTTCCAGGACATCACGATCAAAGACCGGCAACTTCATGACATGGGACTTGCAGTACCAGGAAACAGGAAATTCTATTTTATGCCAAGTTATAAATTAACGAGTGGTGGAGTAGAGTCAACCTATGAAATCAAAGAAGGCGATATCATAACAGACACAAAGCTCTTCACAGGACTTGGAAGCACAGGCCAGTTCAGAGTTGTCAAGATCCTAAAGCAAGGATATCTACCAAGCAACGAAATCTACAGAGTAGCGATAGTAAAAAATATCAACTTGGATGGTTCATAATGGAAATGAAATTCAGTATCCAAGGGCCGAACCTAAACAATTCTAAGAATCAAACAGTAGAAGGAATGAAGAAAGTCCTCTGGAAAGCGATGACCAAGATGGAAGAGATCGCAAAGCTCAAAGCACCAGTAGATACTGGAAACCTGAAGAACAGGATACACTTGACACCGCTACAGTTCGGAGCAAAAGAATATACTCTATCAGATGGCGTGGAGTACGGAGTCTATGTCGAGTACGGAACGAAGCCACACTATGTCCCAATTACCCCCTTAATCGGTTGGGCTGGGCGTGTCCTCGGTGACAAGTCCGCAGCCTTCGCAGTGAGGGCCAAGATTTCTAAGTTCGGCACACCTGCTCAACCCTTTTTCAGACCGGCGCTTCATGAAGTACAATACAAATGGCTGAAGATATACAGAAACGAAGTCTTCGGAAAAGTTAATGCTTCAACATAACAAAGTTTAAATACAAAGGTATGGATTAATAATGAAGTGAAGGCCAAGAGGCACAACTTCACAAATAGAATTCAGCCAAGAGGCGAAATATGGTATACTTAAGTCCAAAAACAATACTTGTAGACTTTCTTAGAAAGAACGTGACAGATCCAAGAGAAAGAATCACAAGCACAACTGATTCATTCACTGCAACAGCATCGCAGACAGAATTCTCACTTACTCCAACTACAGGAAAAACACTGAGTCATATTATATCAGTCACAGTGGCAACAGCAGCAAAGACCAAGTGGGAAGAGTATTATATCGACTTCAAAGCACAGAAGGTCGTATTCTTTACAGGACTCACAGTAGGACAAGCAGTAGTAATCACATACGGAGAAGCCACAACAAACTGGATATTTCCGGACAAACCAAACACCAAACTAAACGCACTCTCATTCCCAAGGATTAACATATTCGTAGTAGGAAGCCCAGGCGCAAGGATGGGAAACTATGAAGCACCAGTGGAAGCGGTCCCAAGGATGCAAGTAGATATATGGACCAAAGAAAAACAAGACAATCAAATATTCACAATCGATGGACTGAAGTACACAGGAGAAGACCTGGCTGAATATTTAGGATACAAGATCACCGAAGCATTTGAAGATAATGAATCGGAATTATTCCCTGCTCTTTATGGGTACGATCCAGTGGGAATGCCTCCGGACCTGCCCTTCGATGAAGAACTGCAGTGTCATCATAAAATAGTAGAGTTTCTCTGCAGAGGGCTGGATATAGGGAGAATAAGTTAATCATGATAGGCAAAAGAGAGATTTTAAAAAGAATCAAATCATACAGATGAGTATGATACAAAAATATAGATGTGAACGATGTGGAACTGAATTCGAAGCTGAGGATTGGAGAAATAGAAGATTTTGCAGTAAGAAATGTAGTGCACAAAGACCAAACAAGGGACAATACAAAAAAGGACATAAGCACGATGAAACAACAGAACAAAAAAGGATTGCAGCAATCAAGAGAAACCACAAAGGTATGCTCGGAAAGAAACATAATGAAGAAACTAAGAAGCAAATGTCTGAAAGCAGTAAATATCCCTATAATTATGTTGATGGTGGATATCGTGGGAAAATTGAAACAGCACAATGTGAAATTTGTGGAGTGGAACAGACTGTGAATAACAACAAAACAAACATCGACATTCATCATATTGATGGCGATAGAACAAATAATGTGATTAAAAATTTAATTGCATTATGTCATAGATGCCATATGAGTGTGCATCACAAAAATATAAATTTGGAGAGTGAGTAACATGAATAAAGAAAAATTAAATGATGGTGATTACAATGTCCTTCTCTGAGTTCCTTATTGGAAAAAGAGAAAGAATGTCCTGGATCGTGGAAACGAGCTACGGAACAGGCGGAACAATGACAGGCGGAGAGATTGTAGGATTGAATTGTACAATTGAACCTGACTGGGCCAGAGGATGGCAAGAAAAACTGACTGCAGGAGCAGACAATAGGAATGTCCAGGGAAGAGTAAAAGGACCAAAGACACTTCCATATACGATGAACTTCGTACCAGTCAACTGGAGATGGCTCAAGTATTTGATGGCTGTTGCAGATACAGGAACAACCCCTAAAATCCACACATTCACAGAAAGAGCGGCAATATTATCTTATAACCTTGAATGGGCCAAGAGACACACTACACCGCATGTTCTGACAGTAGTCGGCAATGTAGTCAAGTCTGCAACAATATCCTTCCAGAAGGCCACAGGAGAGGGCACAGAGGGGTTCATGCAAGTAGCAATGAACTGCGTAGGCCAAGATGTATCAGGTGGATCCTCAGTATCAACAATAACCGCAGGAAACATCACAAAATCACCATTCCAGTACAGAATGGTCAAGTGGACACTTGGCGGAACAGAAATCAAAGAAGTCAACAATGGAGAGATAACAATTGACAATGGCATCGATGAGAATGACTCAAGGTATTGCAACACTTCATACGATGAGAAGCTGGGAGAACCAATACCCAAGACCTTCAGGATTACAGGCCGAATGAACGTCAACATCAAAGACAAGACAATGTTCGACCATTGGGATGCAGGAACAGTAGTCTCAGGCACAAACACACTATTAATCGACAAAGATGGAACAGGAAATGATCAACTTTTAATGACATTTGCAGCCTTTTATGTACTCGGAGCAGTAGCCTCGACCAACCTGGAAGGAGTAACAAATGTAGATGTCGTATACGCAGCAGATGCATTCACAAGCCTGGTGGCACGTGATGATATCACAAGTTATTAAACAGAACAAGAGGGAAAAAATGGGATACGAAAATGACTTTGTTGAAGAAGTACCAGTAGAACTGAACATCGAAGGAAGAAAATTTAAATACAAACCAACAACAGGCGGAGACGAGAACGAATGGCTGAAAGATGTCATGGAATTAGATCCAGTTACCAAGAAAGGAATAGTTAATTGGAGCGTGTACAACAGGAAGAAGCTGGAAAACATCACAACAGTGCCATACGACTTGGCAATAATAAAGAAGATTGTTGGAGTAGAGAAGGAGTGGAAAGACCTCAATGCAGATGAGAGATACAAGCTCCTGGCAAAATTAAGGCCTGGGTTATTTGATAAGATCATGAATGCCATGAAGGCAATTGATGAGCCAGACCTAAAGACAATAAAAAACTCACAAGGCTGATTGAGTATTCAGGCAAGGAAGGATTCACAATAACGGATCCGCAGCAGAAACTCATGTGGTGGAAATCCATCGCATTCGAATGCGGAATCAGCCCAATGGAATTTAAAAAGTGTAGGATGGGAGACATCCAAGAGATTATGCAAATCAAGAGTGCAGTTGGAATGAAAAAACAAAGAAATCAGAAAGTCCAAGACATGATGAATAAAGTGAGGTTCAAATAAATGGTAGCAGCAGCAGCCAAGGCAGGTGGAGCATCAAGCTCTATGAAGATTAAAGGAACAATGGACACCTCTAACATAGACAGAGGATTCTCCAGAGTGGGCCAAGGATTCGATGGAGTCAAAGGTCAAGGCAAATCATTCGGAGCAGACATGAAGCGAGTAGCCGGAACAGTGGCAGGTCTGGCAAAGAAACTCATTTTTATGGGCATTGCCGGAACAACAGCACTGGTAGGTATAGCAAGCAAAGCACCTGCAGTCGCACCTGCAATCGCCAGGATGGGTGTATCATTTGGGAAGATCCAAAGAAGCCTGGGACAAGCACTTGCTCCGGCATTTGAACGAGTAGCCGGATGGTTGGACAAAATCGCAGTGTGGGTAGATGCAAACAAAGAGAAGATCGGAGAAATAGCAGGGAAGTTCCTGAACTGGGCAGAAGCAGTAGGAGAGAAACTCTGGCCATGGCTTGAAAAGATAGGAAACTGGGCAGGAGACCATCCAGGACTATTCGCAGGGATCGTGGCAGGATTAGCACTTGCACCAACAGTAATAGCAGGGATATCATCAATCGCCTCATTAGTATCATTACTTGGTGGAGCAACAGTGGCAACAAGTGTCCTGGCATTTTTTGGATATTTGGCAGCAATAGCCGGAGCAGGAGTTGCACTGAAGATAGGAGCAGACTACGCAGTGGACAAACTGCAAAAATACACAGGAATGGGAACAGATCCAAATGCACCAACAAGCGGAAGTGGCCAGACATTAATGAACAGACTGCCTCAGAAAATATGGTCAGATATTGTAGGAAAGGATGCACCATGGGAAGACCAACTGAATCCAAACAGTCCGGCGCATGATCAAGCAATCGCAGATATAAAAGCAGGCGGATACCAACCAAGCGGAGCAACCATGAGCGCAAGAGTTGAAGAAAATAGAAGATTCTTCCTGCTTCAATTGTGGGATGCAATGAGGTCATAAAATGGCAATGAAAATATCGAATTTCGCAGGAACAGCAGACACATTCACATGGGCATATAATCCCCAAGTTTATGATAGCCAGTACTCAAGCAATCATGAAATAACAAACATCAGCTTCCAGAAGCACCATATCTTGATAAGCGGAGCAGGAGCGATGCCAAAGGCAATAGTCTTGACAGGACACTTCTCAGGATCATCAAAAAGAACTTATTATGAATCATTAAGCAAGCACTTTGCACAGACAACACAACTGAAGAAACTATACTTCGAAAGTGACAAGTTCTGTCTTGGAATAGGAAAGGACATCAAGCAGACCAACGCAGGCGGAAGAACAAACTTCATTGATTATGTTGCAGCATTTGAAGGAGTTATCGGAATGTTATTCGGAGATACCCTGAGAACATCCGGAACAAATGAAGGAAACATCACAACATTCGTGGAATCAATCACAGGAACAGTCACAAGCGGAGCAAGCGATGTCACCCTAACAGATGGAACGACTACACTCACAATACCGGCAAGTGCATTGACAACAGGCCAGGCAATAGTTTATAATGTGGTCAAGATGGTTGACAGTGGATCAGGAATCTATGTGAGCGAATATGCATACATGAGCATAGCAGGAACACAGACAAAACTGGTCCAGGCAACAGGCGGCTTCGGAATATTGAAGTTGGCAGCAGGAATAAATGTAAGCACAATCTCAACAACAAACCTGGGTACAGTCGTGAAATCTTTCAGGGATGGGTGGGCAGATTGAGTTATTTCACATTTAACATAACAGATTCAAGCGGAAATACTGGATCCCTGGAACCTGATATCGGATTCCAATACACAGACAATCTGAATGAAGTAAACGAAGCTCAAATCAAGTTCAGTGGATCCGTATTGGCAGCAAGAAATTTAATCAATGTCGGTTCAATTCTCGAAATCAAGAAAGACGGAACAAGAGCATTCTATGGGCTTATTGACATGGTGGACTTTTTAGATGCAGGAGCAATGGATGTTCATGCAAGCGGATATGAAATAAGAGCAGGAAAAGAATTCGGAACTTATGCAAACAGCCCATGGCAAGCAACAGCAAGCGCAACAATAGCCACAGCGATCATAGGAGAAAGCACATACTTCTCAGCAGGAACAATCGAAACAGGAAGTGACATTGACTTCAGAGCAGACACAACATCAAGCATTTATAATGCACTTGGAAGTTTAACGAAGATAACAGCACAAGATATCGGAATAGACTATGTGAATCTGGAAATTGATATCCTGGACCACAAAGGAAGCGCCACAGTTGTCAACACATTCAACGATGGAGTCGAGATGTCAAATTTAAGAGTAACTCATGGATTTCCAGCTGGAAATATAATCATAGTCAGAGGCAAAGGAGACGGAGATAATCAAATCACTGCAACAGATTCAGATGCAACGAGCATATCAGCATACGGATCAATCACAAGAATAGTATCTGACAGGACCATAATCTCAGACGCACAAGCCGCAACACTTGCAACAGCGGAACTGGCACTGACCAAGGATCCAACAAAAATATATGATTTTGATATAAACACAGTGAATGAAAGCCTGGTAAGTGGAGATCATGTCTCTTTAAATTCAGTAGACAAAGACCTGGCAAACGAAGAAGTAAGAGTAGTAGGAATCACAAGAGGATACAGAGGCGGAATCCAATTCTTATCAGTCCAAGTGACAAATCCGGCATACAAACAGATGATGCGATCAAGAAACAGGATCCTATCACAGATTACAAAGAAGTCACTCCAGGACACAACTTATATGCAAGGAGCCACAATCTGGAACAGTTGGGGAAGTGGAATCAATGTTAAAAATTCATACCCATTAAAAATAGGTTTTTTTGTACCGACACAATTCAAAGACGAAGCAGACAACCTACAAATCAATTTAATGACAGTGGACTATGAATTGCAGGAATTCAGACAAACAGCAGGATCAGCGAGCTTCACAGGAAGCGATCCTCAAGTTCAGAATACAAGCGGAACCGATGCTCCAGATGTAGAAAACACTTCAGCAACAACAGAACCAGATGTCTCAGGAAGCAGTGGAAGTATAGCGCCTGCAGTTGAAGACACATCAGGAAGCACAGCACCAGGAGTAAGCGGAACAAGCGGTTCAACAACTCCGAACAGCCTATCCGGAAACAATTCCTATGCCGGAAACACAGAAGGAGATACAATCAATGCTCAATATTCAAGGACTAAAGCATTCGATGATGTATATGGAACAGTTTCATTCTCACTTGGTGCAGCATGCACTTATTGCTACAATACAACAGGAGTCAGTCAAACAATCAATCTGGCATACTCAACAAGCGGTGGAGCAAGCGGAACATTCGGTTCTTATTCATTAGCAAATGGGAGTTATTATGCAGGAAGCGGTGGAACAAGTAGCGAAGGCTCTTGGGAGAATGAATATGTAAGATTTTTTGATAATAATGGAGCAGTCGATTGGTGGTGGGGAACATGCAATATGATATATTCACACACACATGGCAGTCACACACACTCAGATGGATCCTATGCTGCAGCCTCACATGGACATGCAGCAGGAACTTATAATGCAGTGAGTCACTTGCATTCAGACGGAACACTTAAGACAGCATCACACACACACGCAGATGGCACTTATTCAGTTGAAAGTCACGACCATCCAGATGGAAGCTACGATATTAATGCAACAGACCTGGACCACATAAGCATCGGAAGTGATATCTCAGAATCAGGATCGGTTAATTCGAGTGAGGTCACAATTTATCTGGACTTTTGGAACGGAAGTGCATGGGTAAACAAACACAGTGTGGTAAGCGCAGCAACGATCGGAAGCGATGTCGATATCACAGACAGTGGAACATATCCAGACGCAACAGGATACTGGAGAGTCAGGATAGATCCAAACAGTGCAACAGCAGATTATTGCGAAGGAATAGTAAAACTTAAATTTCATATAGACAGTTGAGGTGGAAGAATTGGCAAAACTAAAAATAAAAATATTGAAGATTTTTGAAAAGGACAACATCCTAAGGGTGCATACAGAGACAGAATTCGGAAAGGATAATCTCGGACTATCAACGGAGCAATTATATAAGGATCCTGCAACCGGAGAACCAAAGTGGAAAGCAGAAGTCAGGAAACTGCTTGAAGCAAAGTATCTCAAGGAAAATGCAGTAGCAAAAGACGTTGATAAATCACAATGGGGAAAAGAAATCTGATGGCAAAGACACAAGCACAGAAGAAAGCTAAGAAGGCAAAGGTCGCAGAGTATGTTGTTAAATATGGACATGGAAAAGGACTGATGGAAGGCAAGCTCAATTCGGAACAGAAGAAGAACCGCATGGAGAAACTGGTAGGACCGGAGATTGAGAAAATCAAAGGATATGGAATACACACAAGTCAAGGAGTGGATTGGGAAAAAAGAAAAATCAAGCGAGGAGAATCAAACGAGTGGCTCAACAAAGAACTCTCCGAATATCCTGATGATCCAAATGGCAAAGACAAAAGAGGACCGCACAAGATACTAAGAGCAGTCATAGGAGACAGAGGAGAAGCAACGATTCATGGTGTATTGCAGGATTCAAGGATAACAGATAGCGTAGAAAGGGTAACTTACTCAGTGGATATTCCAAGCGATCAGGAACTCGCAAGACTGGAACTTAAACAGATTAAGCAAGGCAAGCTGAAGAAGATATCAATGAGAACAAGACAGACACACATTGATAATGGGGACTTCGATGCGATGGTCGATAATGAAGAAATAGATACATCAGATTCAGAAGAAGTTTATTGAGGTGGAAAAATGGGATATGAAACAATTTTAAAAGATTTAGTTGTGATCGCAGGCGTGCCTGTTTTCAGGAGCGTAGCAGGATGGGCAACAAAGGCACTGGCAGACAGCAATGTGACCAAGTTCGAGTGGAAGCAACTCACATCAACAGTTGTAAGAGTAGGAAGCATTGGCTTAATGGCATACTTTGGTCTGAGCATAACAGGAATAGACAACGCAGCAATCGCAGCCGCAGTAGCCGCATACTTTGCTGACAAGGTATTCAAAGCAATGAAAGAAAACAAGAACGTCACAAAGAGATAAATGAGACATGGATGGGTGACCTTTTGGGAGATCACATTCATTCTCATAGTGATAGTAGGATTTAGTGCTGCAGCATGGGGTATCATATACAAAAATGTTGAAAGCCATGAGAGAGCACACGTACAGATCCACAAATACTTCGGATGCCCAAACTCAACATACGAGATAACAGTAGGATCCTGGAACGAAGGGTGGCAATAAACGGATTGACAACGTGCCACAATTCATCATCCAGGACAGAAGCACAAACCAGGGATGCTTATTATTTACATGGACTAAACGAGCTCACAAGTTATCAGATAGACCAGGTAATAGCAGCAATCATATGGGGAGCCGCACTGATTTCTGTTGTGATATTTACAAAGAAAACATAAGTACAAATCAAAACTTTTAAAAAGACAATGGAACATTTAATACTAAATCAGGCTGAAATCAGCAACAATGGAGATGATACGATATGACAGAAGACAAAATTGAGAAGATAGAGGTGTCCAAGCATAACGGATCCTTTTATTACACAGGAATTCTAACAGAGCTCGAAGATGGATGGGTAGAGATCAACACAACCAGGGGAGAGACACTCAAATTCAGAAAAGAACAAATCATGCAGCGCAGAGCAGTAGTCAAAGACAAGAACCATGACAACTACGATGCCAAGGCCCATGAAGCGATGTATCCTGGATATTGAATACATTAATCGATGATTTTAAAAAGAATCAGACCTTCAAAATCGTGAAAAAGAAATTAGTAATCGAGTTAATAATGCAGAAAAGAATAAAGAAGGAGCACCAACAACCAATGAACTTCCAGGTTCAATTGTAGGTAAGATGCTCTTTCTATTTAAATATTACGATTGCAATACATGCAAGACTAAAAAAAAAGAAGAAAAGAAAGAAGAAAAGCAAAGAAGAAGAGCTAAAACAACAAGATACTGATGAATTAGAAAAGATTAATAATCGGATTACTAATCCAATTAACGGAGATGATACGAATGAAAAAGGGAAGACCAAAGAACATACTCCTGGCCAAAAACAGGGGACACAGTGTGACTTTATCTGTGAGAGCTGAGATAATCGTCAGACAGATCCAGAAACACAGACCAAACACCAAATGGCTGAATGACTTGATAAACAAGACATTAATCGATATGTATGGAACAGCAGAAGAAGAAGACCGAGAACATATAATGCGGATGAAGTACATCGATGATCAACGAAAAGTACTGGACCAACAGATGCAACAAGAAGCCGCAGCATTACAAGAAGCCAGGAAGAAGAGAAAAGAGGCATTCAAATGATGTACTCAACCAAGAGATTCCAGGAACACACACTTGATGGCCAGAGATTCATACAACAATGGAACAGCGCAGATCGTGATGGGATTCAAAAAACGATGGCAGAGACATTCGAAATATCTGTGAGTACAATCGCAAAGACAAGAGTAAGACTCGGACTCGAACCACTACATAGCGGAAAACATCCCGGAAGAATGAAGCTGATAAAAAGGATCCTTAAACATTACTGGAACGGAAGAAGCTCAATTGGAATCGGAAGGATGCTCAACATGAATCCAGAGAATATCCGTAAGATCCTCAGAGATCATAATGTGACAATGAATAAATCACACTGCACTGAACCATTATACTTCCCATTCAAAAACAAGACCAAGACACATACAGGATATCTGAAGGAGATCAAGAGATTATATCAGACCGGAATCTCTGCAGCAGAAATAGCCAAGGAACTAAAACTGGACCAAGGAGCAGTAAGCAAGAAACTCAAGGCAATGGATATCAAACTAAAACAGAATCACAGAAAAATCAAAGGGGGATATCGATGTTGGTGGTGTGGGGATATCATGGAAACAGTCTGGCAAAACAAAGGACCAAGGAAGCAGAAGTTCTGCGGCGGACAATGCAAGAACAAAGCAAAAGAATTCAGACGAATGAGAAAAGGATTGAGATCCTCAGAAACCAGGATGAAGATGATGATGGACTTCCTGAAAGAGAGATGGGGAGACAAGACCGAGGAAGCGATCAGGAAATTGACACAGAACAAAGAGGCTATCTCCTCTATAAAGGGGGGTAATTGAGCATAATATCGGATTGAAACACCACAATTCCAAGGCCAAATAGCCGAGTTTGAGTAGTACTAATAGAAACTTTTTTAAAGGTCAACGCCATTCTGTGTGTAAAGGAAGCCCAAAGGGCAACCAAGGAGACGATACGAAATGACAGAAAAAATTTTAAAACAAATCGAGGACCTACAACCTCAACTAAGAAGCGAGTTCTGGACAACAATAAATGAGATCCTGAGAGAAGACTGCACACAGCACTGCAACAACGCAAAGGGAACCAAGATCAGGATGACAAGAGACAGCATCATAATAGAAGACTCAATCTCACCGGCAACAATAACAAAGCTGATGAAGACAAAATATTTAATCGGAGCAACAGACGAAGGACGAATCGAGATCGAGATGATAGTCCTGGGGGAAGACAAATGAAAACCGACAGCAAAAGCCTTTATTACAAACTCAGGATGGAAGGCAAAAGCGATCAAGAAGCACAGGAAATCTGTGAAGACCGGAGTCAAGAATGAACAAAACAACCTACAAAAGAGCTGACTCAATAGTCAGCATAGAAGCAGTGAAGCAACTGAAATGGGCAGTGAAGAAGATCCAGACAAACCTAAGAGAAGACGGATTCGATGAGGCAGACACTGAAGAATTTATAGAAATCATAGTGGAACAGGGGAAGGAACAATGAGATGGGTAGCATTAGGACTGATTGCATTTCTGATATTGACAGGATGCGAAGAGGTCATAACTCAACCGGAACAACAACTGCAAGAAGTAGAGATTAAAGTAGCAGAACAGCAAATGAAGGGACCAACATCATGCGACAATGGAGTCTGTGTTGAACTCCCTTATTGCGATGAGATAGGTAAGAGCAAACCAAAACATGGGACCAAAGGAATGCCTGATTGCAGTAGAAGGGGACAAGCAGAGGCAGCACAATGAAATGCCCAAACTGTCAAAAGGAATACACACCAGTCCTGGAAAGAAAACATCCAGAACTTAACATTCAAGTAGAGTTCCCAAGAGCACCGGCATGGCAAAGAGAACAACATATATCAGGAATCTGCAGCGACAAATGCTGGAATGAGTTCCTGGGAATCTCAAGATGAAACCAGTCAAAGGATACATAGGACCAAAAACATGCCTCGATGGAGAGGACTCACATGACATGAGAGACAGTATCATGCGAGAAGATGGCATGGAATTCAAGATCCAAGTATGCCGCAAATGTGGCTACTGGCAATAAGAAACGGAGTTGATACGAATGGAAAAAAAACAATTAGACAGAAAGCATGTAGGAAAGAAGACAACAGAAGTACAGAAGGAACACATAGAGAAACTGCAGAAAGAAATGATAGCAACAGCAGGAAGACCAGTTGCATGGATTGAAGCAAAGCACGCATACTTCGAAAAGTTAGAAGGGATGCAGCAGAAGGAAAAAGCACCAAAGAAGAAGGGACCAATGACAATCGCAGAGACCAAACTCGGAGTAACAATGGTACTGAGCAAAGAAGACTGCAAGACCATAGGGATAGAAGACACAAGAACAACGAGAGAAGCAATCCAGGAGATCCGAAACAGATTGGGATTTCCTGAGAAAAAGAAATGAGGGGAAAAATATGAAACAAGACAAAAAAGTAGCAGTGATGGGCCTGACTAAAGACCAGTGGACAATAGTGAATGAGATCCTGGCAAAAGCAAACAAAGAGCAGATAGAGAAGATTATCTTGCTGGCCGCAGACAAGCTGGAAGATAAGCGAGTGGCTATCATCAACAAGGAAGATGATGTAGGGGGAGAAGCAGATGAGAGTAACTAACATCAGAAAGGAATACAAAACAACAGGCCTGGTGGAAAGCGAAAGCACACCAGGAGCTTTTTATAAAGTCGTTTTTGAAAACGGACAGATAAGTTGCACATGCCCACACCATACCAAGGCAGGAGCACAATGCAAGCACATCGATGCCTTCAAAGCAGAGCTGGACTACATGAGAGAACAGAGGGACAAACAATGAATCAAGCAATAAGAGTGCCAAGACCTGCAAGAGGATGGAGATGTAGTGTGTGCGGAGCATTACTATCAACAAGATGTGGAGCAGAAGACCACTGCCCAACAAAAGGAGAAGAACAATGACTGTAATCCACAAGAAGTGCAATGCAGAGGTCAAGCCAGACTATGAGAAAGCAATCAAACAAGGCATGACACCAGGAGACTGGGGATTCTGCACAAAGTGCGGAGAAAGAGTAGATCACTTGATCATGAAGAATGGAGAAGCAACAATATCAGATGAGGTAATTATACAATGAAATCAGAAGAAAGAATCGACCAAATGACAGAAGAATTATATTGTGCCTATGAAAGTGGGACAGGTGTACTTTTTGGGATACCATCAAGTCTGAAATCAGCAGTGAGAGCAGTAGTCAAAGTAGTTCTGAACAGCAGAAACAAAGAAGAGTTTATGTGTAGTATTGATGGAAATGCTCTATCAATAGTAAAATCTGATTTTATAAATTTAGCAGAAAGTCCTGCTGTTTTTATAGAACTAACAGAACAACAAATCAAGGAAATAAATGAACTGGAGAAAAAAGAATGAAATACACAAACAAGAGAAACTTCCCGGACTTCGTAGTGGAATGGCTGGAGAATGATGAATACGACTACGATGAAAACACACTGAGCGCAACAACACTGATGCAGCCACCAAGGGCCTATGCACTGAAGAAGCAGAACTGGGACAGACTGGAAATGGATGTGGAAGACTTAATCGCAAGCAGATACGGAACAGCGATCCATGACTCAGTAGAGAAGGTCAATCTGACCGGTTGCAAGCAGGAAGAGAGACTCAAGAAGGCAGTGAAGAACAAGATTATCTCAGGGAAATATGATATCCTGAAGGAAATCAGTGACAAACGATGGCAACTAATCGATGTAAAAAGTACATCAGTGTGGACAATCATATACGGAAGCAGGGATGAAGACTACAAGAAACAGCTCAGCATTTACAGATGGCTGGCGATCCAGAACAACTACACAGTGGTTCAGAAAGCAAAGATATGGTTGATCTTCACAGACTGGAGTCAGAAGAAAGCAAAAGAGGATCCTGAATACCCACAAACCAGGATCATGGTAAAAGAGATAGACCTTTGGGGAGATGAAGAGACGCTCAAGTACATAGGAGAGCGAATGGACCTATTTGAAAAAACAGTAGCAATGGACCAAGGAGACATGCCAGAGTGTAATGATGAAGAGTTATGGACCTCCGGAGAATCATGGGCGATCAAGAAGGATGGCGGCAAGAGAGCAATGAAAGTTCACAAGACCGAAGCTGCAGCAATCGAACACAAGGACACACTGAATTCAACATACCACATCGAACACAGGCCAGGAAAGGTCGCAAGATGCAGATACTGCCAAGCCAGAAAGTTCTGCAACCAACACACAGAACTGGTTGACGCAGGAAGGATTGAAGACCATGATAACTGAAAAACAAGGAACAGTAAAACCACTAAGAGTCAAAGAAATAATTGATGAAGATGACTATGATGAGGAAGGAAATATAACCGCTACAGGTTACAAAATCATATGGGAGTAGTACAAATCGAAACTTTTATAAAGTTAGACATTACACATATGAACTATGGGACAAAACCCCAAAATATAACAAATGGAGTGATACGAATGGAAAAAAACAAAATAGGAATTCTGAAGTACATAGCAAAAAGTGGCGCAAAAGGCTGTAAGTTTGAAGACCAACCTGAGACATGGTACAATCCGGCAACAGATGAAGCCAAGGAAATGGTCAAAGAAGAATACAAAGGCAAGCAAGTAGAGATAATGCTTGTGCAAGGAAAGAAGACCGAGTTCAGCAGCATGGTCTTATTAGAAGCTGGGGAAGAAGAGGCAGTGGAAGTAGAAGACATCGAAGATGAACAGATCATCGATGGAGAGGATCCTGAAGAACCGGATCCAAAAGTGCTTGAAGAAGACGAAGCAAAGTCTCAAGAAAAAGAAGAAGGACCATGTCATGTGCCTGAAAACGGAGAAGACATGAGTGATATGAAATACGGACCTGAAGATGGACTGGGACCAAAAGCACTTCTCGGAATGCTTGGAAAGATGAAGGATGAAATGGACAGAGACAAGTACGACAAGAAGACCTTCCAGGAGATGGAACAACTAAAAGTCGAGACAGCAGTGAAGGGACCAATGAAGTTGACATATGCAAGCTGGGCAGAAGTCTGGAGCAAACTAAAGTCACTACATCCAACAGCGACATACCATGTGCATGAAGATGAGAAGACAGGGATGCCTTACATAAACGATGATAAGATGGGAGCATTTGTCAAAGTGAGTGTGAAGGTCAAAGGAATCACACACACAGTACACCTACCAGTGATGACCAACAAGAACCAAGCAGCAAAAGACACAGAACTCGATGTAATGTTAATAAACAAAAACATACAAAGATGCTTCGCCAAAGCAATAGCGATGCATGGAATAGGCCTCAAAGTTTTCAAAGGAGAAGACTACCCAGAGGACACACAAATCAAGAAAAAGTGAGGGATTACAAATGGGCGTAAGACATCTTAAAGACCTCAGAGAGTTCATGAAGGAGAATGCCAGTAAGGTATTCTCCAGGACCGAACTGCGGGACGAATTAAAACAGAATTATCCAACTATCCTGGACAACATCGACTACTTAATGAAAATAGAGAAAGTGATCCAGGAATCACCAACAGACCATAAGAAGATCCAATGGATCGGAGAAGATACGAATGGCGAATTACCTACAGAAGAGAGCACTCAAGCATAAGGTCACTCATGAATTCAGTGGCCGGATGCATTTCTTTAAAGTAGAATCTGAAAACGAAGAGCACAGTGTGAGTATTCAAGTAGGATGTGACTGCAACTACATGGGAGCACAAGGAGTGGCCAGGGGAGAAATCTGTAGTCATATTCTTGCAGTCTTTAATAACATAATTCAGTATGGAAATATCAAGATCACAACAGGAAGTGAGAAGATGATCCAGGTCAAGAGAAATGCCTGCATGAGTCTTGTAAGACCGAGCAACAGACAACTGAATGAAGTGAGATCATCAACAGGAGAGTCACCGGCACACAGGACCAAGAAGGAAGAGATATGCAAAAGACTACTAAGCGAAGGCAAACACTTCGTGACTGAAGCCATATTCAAGACAGGCGGAAGAGCAGACATACTTGTCCTGGATAACTTCACAGCAATAGAAGTGGTCAAAACAGAAAGCAACGAATCGATAATGAAGAAAGCCGAAGAGTATCCAGATGGCATCAAGATCGAGGTGATAAGATGTTGAGTGAAACAGACATGGAAATGATAGATACCAGGATCAGAGCAGGACTATCGGTACATACAAGAACAATATTGCAGAGTGCAAAGGAGCATATGCTGAATGTCATGGAACAAAAAACAGCGCTGATCAGGGAAGACCTAAAGAACACTGCAGCAGAGATATTCGAAAATATGGAGTTCTTGGAGAAATTCAAGAAGCACATCTTCACAGCAATAGACACAACGATAACCAGGAAGATGAATGAAGTAGGATTGAGCGAACACATGGAGACAATAGCCAGGAACGTGACCAAGGAAGTCTTCCAAGGAGTGATACGGACAGTGGTCCATGAAGTAGTAGGAAGCATGAACAAAACCCTGAATTATGAACTGAAAGTAAGCAAGGAACTCTGTTATTCCATAGATTCAGAAATCAAGCATGTGATGATGGGAAGCGGAAACTCACCAACAACAGATGAACTGATTAAGAAGCGAATAAATGAGACAGTAGACAAACTGACAGACAAACTCATGACAAAGCAGATAGAAGAAAAGGTGGTTTAATTGGAAAAAAACGAATTATTAGGATGTCTGCAGATGGGATATGATTATGGAAAAAAGCTCATAGTCATGTGGCACGATTACAAGATGCAACAAATCAGACTGGAGTGCGCAAACCTACGGAAGATCGAAGAAAGCAAGCAGTATCATATCGAACAAATGAACGAGAAAAAGCAAATTAGATACTATGCGCAAAAACAGGCTAACTATGAAGCCTGGAAGAACAGTCCGGACTATGATCCGGCAAAAGACAGATACAAAAACCAAGGAGATACGAGACCATGAAAAAAATAAAAGCAAAGAAGGGAAAGAAAGTAGTGAAGGATGACTTCAGCGGAATGGACCTAAAGAACATACCACTGGGATTCAGACTGAAGGACAGAGTGACAGGATTCGTAGGGATAGCAACAGGCAAAGTGATATTCCTGAACGGATGCGTGCAGTACATAGTAAAGCCACAAGGACTGGGCAAAGACCTAAAAGTACAAGCAGCAGAGACATTCGACTGCCAACAGATAGAGATCATCGATAGTGGAATCGCACCCAAGCTGATGGAAACAGGGCCTAAACCACCAGGCGGAGATATGCCTGACACAAACGTAGTGTTGAGGAATTTTTAATGGTAAATGCGAAAGACCACGTAGCCATAGGCAAACCAGTAAGGAAGTACAGGGTACTGATCAGAGAACTGAAAACGAAGAACCACAAAGTCGAGAAGATGCGATCATTTATGATTTATGACTTCAAAGGACGAACAGACGTGGACAAGATCAAGAAAAAGCTGATGAGGTTGGGCCAGTAAGATGGACAATATCTACAGCACAGTACCAAGGGATCAGCTGCTAAATAGTAACGAGACTCAGGAATACAGGCAGCCGATCCTTTTATTTCTTAAAAATCATACAGGCAAGTTCTTCACAGCAAAACAAATCGCAATCAAATGTGTATTCCCAACCAGGGGAACACAAGTCGAAGTAAGAAAAGCGATCACACTACTTCTGGAGATAGACAAAGAACCCATAATGAGCATGAGCAAGGGATTCGGATATGTGACCAACGCAAATCAAATGGATTTTTATGCTGAGAGCCTGGAAGAAAGACTCAAGGGCCTGCAGCGCAGAATCAAATCAGTAAGAGAAATAGCAAACAATATGAGGTGCAACAATGAACTGGATTAAAAGGATCCTGAAGGCAATCGGATTCAGAATTGAAGAGAGCCATCATGGAGAAGATTGGAAAAAAGCAGATGAATTTTTATTGAGAGAAATGTCCATTAACGGAGCAAGCGATGAAGCAATTGCAAAGAAGCTCGGAAGGACCAAGAGAGCAATACAACAGAAGAGATACACAGAAACAAAATGAACTGCCCAAACTGTGGGAGCATCGAAGTATATCCAGATTCAGGATACACAACAGTATTCAGATGTCATGCATGCGGCAGAGTAGGAACAGCAAAGGACTTCGGAGAAAAGGATGGGAAAGATTAGGATCATTGGAACCATCAAAAGAAACTGTGAAAGATGCGGAGAATTAAGAGATTGCAACAGCTTTGAATCAAAAGGAAAAAGTCACATCATGTGCCAGGAATGTACATATGAGAAATTCCAAAGGGGAGACATAATTCAGGACCAAGATCGTGATGAATTATTCGAGCCATGTTGCAGTTGCAAACTGAATACAATGCGCCAGGACATGGACAAGACCGAGATTACAGAAACGCATGTAATCAAATACTTCGAATGCTTGAAGTGCGGAAACAAACAAACACAGAAGATAAAGAAATGGAGAAAGAAATGAGTGGATCCTTTTATGTTTTTAGATGCACTCGATGTGGCAGATGGGGAACCAAGGAACTCAGGACAGGAATACTTCATGGAACATACACTTGCAAATATGAGACCTGCAGGAAGACAAGCAAGATCAAGAAAAAGAGTGAATACGGATTGGCCATGAAGAGTCATGGACCATATGGGATTCCAGGAGATGCAACGAAAGTCTGTCAATATTTGAATGGACTAAGGGGGAAGCAAAATGTTAAAAAAACTTAGGATGTGGTTCTGGACAAAGAGAAAAACAGTGAATGAGATGATCAAGATAAGTAAGGCAATTGACATGCACAGTGCTAAGCTGGCAGAAAGACTTGAATCATTAGATCAGAGCAAGACATACATATGTCCAATGCCAGGAGCAAGCGATGAAGACATCAAGATAGCAAAGGGAGCATTCGAAGAAGCAGCAAGACAGATGCGCTGGACAATTCCAAAGATTATATTCTTGAATACACAACTGACAGAAAAAAAGAAAAAGAAGGGATCCAAGTGAGCAAATCAATTTCATATAAATCAACGAGGCGAAGTCCGTATGGTAAAAACATTAATAGTGGCAAGTAAGATTATTGAGCTTGCAAAAACAAAGGAAGGAAAAGCATTAAATGTATCTTCAAAATTAGCAAGTGCTTTGACAAAGGAAGTAGAGTCAATAATAGAGAAGGCCTGTGAAAGAGCAGTCGAGAACGGAAGAACAACAATAATGTGCAGGGACCTTTAAAGTCTCTAAAAAACAAAGGAGCGTGAATAACATGAAGAGATTTGTATATAACCAAAAATATGCTAAACTCTTGGTCAGCATGACCGGAGAGACAACACAAATAGATGAACTTGCAAGAAGAGTAGATGCCAATGCCGGTCATTTAAGGACAGTATTGGAGCAGTGGCACAAAGAAGGAATCATTGACAAGGATAAGCCAGGAAGAGACTATCAGATCAAGTTGACAAAGAAAGGCGAAGCAATCACTATGAAGCTGGCAGAGCTTATGGATTTGGATGAAAACTGGAAGGAACCTGAAGGACCAACAGATCCAGAGACAACAGAAGAGATTGAAAAGAAGAAAGAATATGATCAACTAATTTCTGAAGGATTAAGTGATTCAGAAGCAAGGGGAACAGTCTGGCCAGAAAAGAAGTCAAAAGTCAAAGGGGGAAGCAAAAAATGAGTGGAGAAATTATGCAGAAGATGCAACAGGAAGAAGAGAAGAAGCCGCAGCCATACAAGCAGGAAGTAATCGATGAAGATATCTCATACGAAGTTCAGGCAAATGGGGATGTTAAAGTGATCCAGAAACAAACAACACACTTATTCTGGAAGGCAAATACATTCAAAAGTCTGATCCGGCAGAATGAAGAAGCCCTGAAGATGTTCAAGGATGCACAATCTGAAGATTACAAAGAGAAGATGGCCAAGCAGGAAAAGGAATGCCAGGAAGTCATTGATAAGCTCACACCAATATCTGAAGAGAGTGAAAAGAAGCAAGCAGAAGACTACATCAAGATGAGACACGAAGGACTGCTGACAAATGCCAGGAAGGCAATCGCAGACAAGGACACAAAAGAAATATGGTTCATAAACGTATGGCTCAGGACCAAAGCAGAAATCAGGGAGCCAGTGTTCAAGGAACTCAACAAAGAAGAACAAAGTAAACTGCTGAAGATCCTTCAAAAATTGAAGAGAAAAGGCATCAAATGAAGCCCAAAGTATCCTACAAAGCACAGAAAGGCTGTGCCAGGATTACAGACTTCGGAGAACAGAATGAAGATAACAATACCAGGAACACCAGTTCCAAAGGGAAGACCGAGAGTAAGAGTGATGGGCAAGTTCGCTCAAATCTACACTCCACCTGAA
>Ga0307928_10000997_pt1 | contig 21244 bp, 23 predicted proteins | sample AceLakmetagen232_FD_201815 | JGI IMG/M metagenome (GOLD analysis project Ga0307928, IMG submission 201815) | Saline water microbial communities from Ace Lake, Antarctica - #232 | ecosystem: Environmental > Aquatic > Non-marine Saline and Alkaline > Saline | place: Antarctica: Ace Lake... | reverse complement strand
TGCTAAGAGGCAAAAGGCTGAAGTTGAAACAGAAGAAGCGACAGCAAGATTTGACAAAGAAGTTGCGAAAACTAAAAGCAATGTCGATTGGGACAAGGTAAGCCCAGAAATTAAAGCAGAAATTCAACAAGAGAAAGAGGCTGCGGCTGCGAAAAAACTAGCTGCTGAAGTTCCATGGGAAGAAGAGGGAACAAAAGTTAAGAAGGCCACCGCAGGAGATTATATGATTCCATCGGGAACTTACGGCGGAAAAACTTTAAACTCTTTTAAACCAAAAGAGCTTCAGGATTATCAAAAACTACTTAGAGCACATTTGTCTGAAAAACCAGATTCAGTTGATGCAAAGGCAGTTTATAGAGCTATTGCAACTTATTGGGCAGAAGAGGGGGTTTCGTAATGGGAGTATTCAGACTAGATAAAGAAATTAAATCACTAATAGGAAAAACTTTAATAGATGTAAAATATGGCTTTTGCAAAGATGCAGAAGAAGCGGATGAAATAGGGGAGAGATATATGCCTCTTCCTGCTAAAATAACCGATGCTTGGGTTTCTGGCGGACATAAAGAAGTAAAGGTTGTATTCATGTTTGAAGGACACGAAGAAGATCCAGACAATTTTTATGTTTACGACAGCGAAGCTGTAACCTTCAAGTAGGAGCAAAAAATGAAGTTTGTATTCTTTATCAGAAACACGAAAATTTGTTCTATAAACAATGCATACGCAACCAACGACTATCAAAAGTCAGTAGATACCCAAAACTGGCTTTATGGTCTGCGGATTCAAATGAACCAAAGAAAAGATCAGATAAACAAAATTAAAGAAACTTTCAACAGAGAAAAACACTTCTTAACAGTAGAATACGCATGGTTTTTACCTCAAAAAGAGTTTTACACAACAAAAGGATCAATAAATCAGCGGTCAGGAGATTGGTCAAACTTCCCTAAAATCCCAGATGACGAGGTTTTCAATCGAGTCTTGGGAATAGATGACGGAGCAATTTGTAAAGGAACCGTTATAAAGTTACCATGGGAAGGGAAATCGCATCACATCAGAATTACGATTGATATTTTAGAATTGAAGTACTTAGAGCAAAAGAGTAATCTTGAATTACCGGAATTTTTGAGAGCGTAGCAAAGGCAAACATCAATGAAGAGAAACTTTACCGATTTTATAGAGGCCTATCTAGATTATTCTAGTGGGCATGAGGCAACGACAAAGATCCACTTGTGGACGGTGCTTTCAGTTTTGGCCGGAGCAATGGAAAGAAAAGTCTGGATGAACAGAGGTTATTACACACTTTTTCCAAATCTGTATATTTTTATTATCGGAAGATCAGGCCTTATCAAAAAATCTACTTCAACATCTATTGGAATTGATCTTTTAAAAGAAGTTCCAGACATTAAATTCATGTCCGAAAGGCTGACCGCTGCCTCTTTAATAGACCAAATGCACAATGCCAGAAAAAAATTTGAAATAGGAGCTCAGCAAATCTCACAATCTCCACTTTATGCTTATGCAAGTGAACTTTTGGTCTTAATGAATGAAGTTTACGGTCAAACTACCGAGCTTCTGACCACTTTTTACGATTGCCAGCCAAATGATCCAAAAAAGCCCTGGGTTTATAAGGCAAGGCACCAGGATGCTGTCAAAATCTTTGGGCCTTGTCTGAATATTCTCGGGGCTTCCACAGAAGCATGGTTAAAAAAATGTATTCCAGTTAGCGAAATGGAGGGCGGCTTTACTGCTCGAGCTGTTTTTGTTGTGGAAAACAAGGGCCCCGACAAATTTGTGGCTTGGCCGGAGTACTCTGAGCGAAGAGCAGCAATGAAGACAAAGCTTATAGAAGATTTAATTTGGATTAATGATCTAAAAGGAGAAGTTAAGATTCACCCTCAAATGAAGCAAGATTTCACCGATTGGTATCAGTATCATATGAAAGAGGTCGTAACTCCTAACACAGATGGCAGATTTACGGGCTATTTGGCACGAAAAGGAGATTTGCTACTGAAACTAAGCATGATTCGTTCAGTGTCTAAGAGGGACGATTTATACATTCTCCCGAGCCATTTTGAGTGGGCCGGACAAGTTTTAGAATCTGTAGAAGAAGGAATGTTTAACGCTTTTGATCTTGGAGCTGAAAAAGCTGAAAAATATAACCCATCTGTGGCAATTATTTCCAATTTCAACGTGCAGGATTTCATTAAAAGCAAGGGAAAAGCTTCTAAAGAAGAAATTAGGGCACATTTTAACGTGAAAAAAAATGGTGGCCCATTAGCTGACAGTTTAAGAAATCTTGTAGAAATGGGAACTGTTGATATTGAATCTGATAATGAAACGCAGTATTTTGTTTACAAAGATTATGCCGAGAAAATGGCAGAAGAAACCCTACCTTAAAAAATTTTTCTTTTTTCTTGAAATTTTAGTAAGAATCTTAGTGATTTTATCCAAAGTCTTTTCCGGCTGATCCCCAGGAATAAACGTAAAAATTGCAGAAACACCCATGAGAACCATTGTTGTTGCACCTATTATTGTATTAATATCAGCGAAAAACTTCATGTTACCTCCAAATTAAAAAGGCCCCGAAGGGCCATTTATTTATATAGATATTTTCGAACAAGCTTCAACGGCAAGATCGCTAAGACCACCACCTACAAGAGAACCTGTACATTTCCAATCTTCTGGCAATTCTGAAACCCCTACATTTATAAGTAATGGTAAAACAGTACTAGCAATTGAAACACATAATACGTTGGCCACACCTTTATCTGAATAAGCTTTTTTAACTGACTTCTTTTTTAGCCACGGAATGTCTAGAATTTTTTCTTTAACATCTGCATTGATGTATTCAACACCAGTACATGAAAATGCCCCTGCAATAACTGGAGTAAGTCCACTTGCAACAATTGTCGCTGTAGTGTTCTTCCATGAGTCACATGAAACCATTGTTAATAAACTGAAAATCATCATAACTGCTAAAATTTTCTTCATACTAGCTCCTTTGCTATTTATCGTTTTCAATGAGATATTTCTTCTCACCTGTTAAAAGATACTTCTTGATGCCCTTAATGTCGCCTTTTAACTCTAAAACACTTTTATAATGCTCAGCTTCTCTTTGGTCTAATAATTGTAATTGACTTATTTTGTCGACAGCTCCGAGGACTACGGCTGCAATAAGTATTCCAAGAATAGATAGACCTATTTTTTTCATAAAATCTCCTAATCGTCTAATAATTCTATTTTAGAATATCCCATTTCTTGTATTTTTTTAAGATTTTTCTGGTGCCTTTTTTGGTAAGAAGCAGACTTGGTTGTTTCACCGCTTTTAGTACCAGTAAAAACGCCTCTTTTAGTTGCTTCAGTAATCGACATAATCTTTTTACCCATTTTCTTTTTTCTAACTATTTTTTTAATGCCTTTCATAGAACTCTCCTTATAATTTTCGTAAGTTTTTGGTATCTCTTGGTATTTGCAAATGGAAATGAGCAGGCCCATTATCAAAGCTGTGATGTATACAAGTTTCATACCCATCATTCCTTTTGTACTTGCCATTTATGTATTTTTTGATAAACTCCACTTCGTCTTTTGTGTAAATAAAAACACCGCCAAACTCGTCCCTGAAATCAGCGGCCCTTTCGTCGAGATGCACCCCAGAGTCACCTGGATGTTTCCCGAAAATTCTTACACACACAGCTCGTCTTCCAATGACATCAGATATGTGAAAGAAGTCATCTATTAGAAATTCAAGCATTAGTGGAGCCTGTATATATTCTTCTATTAGATTTCCGTATTTAAAATTGTCACTTGTTAAAATCATAGTCCTAATTCCGCTTGCATTTCTTCAAAAGTTGGATCTCTATTTTCTTCAATTGGAATACCTTGTTCTTCATGGTATTTATTTCTAGTTTTAATTCTTGCCACGTTTCTAACAGTTGGCTTGGTCACATATATAGTTCTTCCACCAATAGTTTTAACCATTTTAGAATTACCTACCCACTGTTCAATAAATTGTTTTGCTCCGAGTATATTCATTTTTGCAGCTCTTGATTCTGCCTTCTCAGCCATTTCAACAAAACCTCTGTCTAGTAAATAATCGGCTGCATGGGCATTTCCAGCAAGTATCTTTTTAACTGCTCCCATTTTTGCTGCTCTAAATGGACTGTTAAGACCAATTATAATTTTGGTAGCTTGTTCTCCACCCTTGCTAAGAACTTCGGTAACGCCTGTTTCATCGAATGCTCTTGAAGCTACTCTGAGCTTTCCGTAATCAACATTATTTATCATTATTTTCCTAGTATCTCCCCCGAGAGTAGCGTCAGATACAGTACTCAAAAATTTATTTGCATTAAATATTCCAGTTCCAGGATCAATTGATTTTTCCATTTTTCTTGCAAACCAACTGCTTTTAAACTCTTTCCAATGTCTCGAACCTTCTCCGCCTAACATTGATTGAAGCTTTATAAGCCTTTCTGAATTTTCTCGATTAACAAGAGCATCCATAAAAAGTTCTTGGCTTTCTTTGTTGGTTGCTAGGTTTCTTATATCTGCAAGGTCTTTTGCTCTGTTTGAAAAGTTGCCCATTATTCCTTTAACTAGGCCTTCATACTTTGTGCCCTTGGCAGCTTGTTCAGCAGCTATATTTTTATCTGATGCAAGCATAGTGGATAGATCGGTGAAATGCCTGTTGAGTGCGCTTTTTGAAGCTCCTGCTTGTATGTCCCAATCAACGCCTTTTGCTAATGATCCTGCTTCGTCAAACATCTCTTCTATACCAAAATTTCCATCATGGATTTTACCTAAAATTCTATTATACTGTTCAGATATTTGATTTAAAGCTGTTATTCCATGGTTACCACTTTCTAATGTTAAAGATTTTCCCCTAACATTTGTAGCAAATCCAAAATTATCAAAGTCAACTTTCTGGTCTTCTAATAGTTCTCTAGTTCCTTTTAAATATCCTTCAGGAATAAAATTCCTACCTTTTGAAACTTGTTTGAGTTCATCTTTAAGTAGGCCAACTTCTTTTCCCAATCTTTTGTTTAAATTAACGACCACACTTTCTACTTTTTCGCCAGCCATTTTTGGTGTAGATGGAATACCAAATTTTCTAGCCATATCGTCTACACCTTTGTGGACAACTGCTAATTTTGTAATAATATTTTTTGGACGAGATTCTATGAATGAACCAACTAAACCTTTGATTCCTTTAAATGAACTTTTGAAAATTTTGCCAACTCCCATTCCTGCAATGTTATATAAGGTCGCTTCTTGAACCATTGCATTTCGCTCTTCATCTGTTAAGGCATCTCCGCCTTCTGCTATCATTGCCTGTTCTCTAGCATTTATTCCTGCGGCTGCTCCGGCTCCGGCTGCTATTGGATAAGCTATTGCTCCTGATACAACGCCACCAACGCCTGCTACTGGCATCCCCGCTGCTGTAGCTCCGGCTATTGCTCCACCTTCAACTAACATACTGGAAATTGCTTCAATAAAGTCTCCTGACCAATCGGCAATATCTGCCACTTCCCAATCTTCTTTATCAAATCTTTCACCATCAATTAAAATTTCACCTTTCTTATCTTGAGAAACTTCTGAATCAGGGTACAGTCTTCTAGCAATTTGAAGTGCTCTTTTCTTACTTCCACCCGGCTCTAGTGCAGTTCCAACTTTCATTCTATCTACTAATGTTTGGAAAAATCCTTGCTGCTCCAAAACGCTTTTAATTTTCTCTGTTGGAGTGATACCAAGTTCAGCTTGCATCTCTTCGAACGTAGGATCTCCTGCTGGTGCCCTTTGAATATCGTCAAATGCCTGTTGCTCCATTGGAGGATTTTCTAGTTCAGGATCAATCTCTTGTTCAGCTTCAGCAACTTGAGAAGTATTTGAAGTTGTAGAAACTGGCTGATCGAGTTCAACTAATTGCTGAAGTTCCTCTTGCTCTAATCCTGCATTTGGAATAGGGCTTTCAATTGCGTCTGGTCTTGGTGTTGGTAGTTCGCCTCTCATTCCCATACTAATCTCCGATTACTTAAATCTTTTAATTACTTTTAACTTTTGAGCTGGAGTTAACTTTTTGCCTCCTGCCTCAAGTTTTTTAATCATTGACAATGCTCTTGATCTTGCCGAAGCAGGAGCTTTTGCTTTTGGAGCAACTCTTCTTCTAGTAGTTCTTCTTGGAGTTTTAAATATGCTTTGATACTCTCCAAATACTGAGCTTTTATATTTCGTTAATCCTGTTTGTCTAAGAGCGTTCCATGTTGGAGAAAATGCTGCTCTTTTAATACTTTTCATTGATTTTCGGTATCTACCGTAAGTGTCCATGATGTCTGTTGCCACTTTGTCTGGAATTGGACTACCTTTTACTAATTTCTTAACCTCGTTTGTTACCTTATCCCATAACCCTGCTGCTCCTGCAATTGTGTCATATTCATTTTGTCGAACAACACTTTTTCGAGCTTCTGTTAATGCTGAAAATTGTCTTACTAGAGTCACCTTATCTTGGGCCCCAATCTTCCCAGTTTTCTTATACCTATCAGATATTAGTCCAATTTGTGAACCAGCAACATCCCAAGCACGAAAATCACTTGCTATTTTACCAACATCAGTTTTGTATTTATCAACTCTTTTTCTATCTTGTTCTTCTATTTTTGCATTAAATTTTCTTTCTTTAAGATTTCTCGCATAGTCTTTGTCATTAAATTTCATGGCCATATTTGCGTCAAGCATAGCTTGTTTTGATCTTCTCTCTGATGCCTTTAACATTACATCCATAAATTCATCTGTACTTAAAGAATCTATAAAAGTTTGAGCTTCTTCTCCCTGTTCGTGAGTAACAATTCCATCTTCAACAGCCGTTAGACCTTTTGAAAATTTAAGTATAGCTTCAGGATCTCTATCTAGTGCCATAGCTTTAAACTCTTCAGATAAAGGTATCTCAGAATCTATTAGATTTTTTTCCATTCTTTTATAAGCAGCCTTGGCAACCGCCGGAGACATAAACTTGAGCTTCTTCGCATCGTTAGTTATTTTCGTAAGCAAATTAACTCTATAAGTATTCTTTTGCATCTTGAATTTTTCTTTCTTCATTACCATTGCTTCTTGCTGCATTTTAACTTCACTCATTTTTGCACCAAGCTCAAGGCCAGTACTTATTGAGCCTGCTACACCTTTCAATGGATTTACTATTTCTGCCATAATTTATCCTTTAATAATTCATACTGTTAAAGCCACTTGTTATCTCAGAAGGATCTTGATTATAATTTCCTGCTCCTGAATTAAGCTGTGATCCCATTGTTTTTCCCATTGTTGATCCTGCGGAGGCTCCTGCTGGGCCACCTAGAAATGCACCGCCTAATGTTCCACCTATTTGCAACAAAGAACCCATTGTCTGTCCTGTTGCCTGCTGTTTGCCTATTTCGGCAACCTGTCCTGCTCCTGCTGTTTTAATAACATTTCCAAAATTAACAGGAGAACCAGTTATTGCATTAACTTTTCTACCAGCAACATTTTGTTGAGCCTGAAGTAAGGACTGATCAAGGCCACCAATAGTTTGTCCCATTGTTTGAACTGTTTGATTCATATTGGGACGAACATTAGCTGCGACTCCCAAAAGGGAACCTAAAGTTTGCTGTTGAGCTTGATTCATTACTTGATCTGTCTGAGTATCAAAATCATTTAAGGCTTGCATACCAGCACTAGAAGTTGCCCAGCCTGAACCGAGCTGACTAGCTAATCTGTTTTCTAACTTCTTTTGCTCAGTTTCTCTTTGCTTTCTTAAAGGGCTAAGAGCTGCTGCCTCTTTACCTTGAAGAAGGTCAAAGGCTTGCTTACCAGCTTCTCTCAAGGCCGGATCAACTGACTCCAAAAGTTTCATTTCTTGTTGAATATTATATTCTTGTAACTGTAGCGTTCTATCTCTTGTTCCAAGAAGTCTATTAACTGCTGCAAGTTCTTCGTAGCCCGGATTTGCTGCATCCATAGCCATTTGTCTGGTTTCTTTTTGATAAGCTAGTCCTTGTGCTGCGGCTGATTGCTGCGCCAGTGCGGCTTCTCCTTGAGCTTTAGCTTGCGCTCTGCCCGGAGCACCGAGGATTTCCGAAACCCCCATTGTTGCTACGCCTGTTATCGCTCTTCCAAAATCAAATCCCATAATTACTCCTAAAGCTCACAAGCTACTAAGCGACCAGTTACCGTCACATTTGTTGAGATAGTTGCTCTGAGTTCTGCATCTGCATTTACTCCACGAAATATCCCTGAAACATTACAAGGTATTGTGCCAGTTAAATTATAGCTCGCAACACTTATTACATTCCATCCAGACCAATCTCCGTCATTTCTGAATCTTATTTCCATTGTAATAGTCCCTGCACCAACGGCAATAACACTATCACCTGAAACCGTACTTCCTATTATTCCGTAGAATACAGGTCTTGCACCAGTTTTTATTTTAATTGAACTTGTAGTTGTATTAGTAACAGCAGCTACTTCAGCATAAGAATAAATATTTCTAGAAAAAGCTCCACCTAAAATATTTGAATAAGAAGATAATTTTGTTAAATTTAATCCGCCATCTGAGATATGAGAAGATCCGCCAATTCCTACTATTGTTGAAAAATATGTGCTTGAATCAGTGTAAGTAAATCCTATGCATCTCCATGGCTTCCAAGGGTGATAATATCCTTTCATATCCATTTGCCTATCATAAGGTTTCACAAGAGAAATTTTTGGTTCAAATTCATTATTAAGGTATAGATAATATTTAGTACTGGCAGCAATTGCCCCTGTGTCCATATCAGATACTGCATTCCATTCAAGTAAGTCAGCCCAGTAATTAACTTTAGTTCCATTTATATTTATCTCTGCTCCTACTGTTGTTGCCTGTAGGACAGTTGGATTACTTTCATAACTCTGAGAAATAAGTCCTATATTGCAAAGTGAATCAAAGGCCTTGTAATAATGCTGAACTCTTGAAGCCATGCAAGCACCCTGTTTCTGAGCTGTGTAGCCAAGAAAGGTTGCTGTTGAATCCGCCCAAGCTGAACCTGTCCATCTCAACCATTTATCATTTGTTAAATCAAACCACATATCGTCTGTAGCTATCGCTGTCGGAGAAGTTGTTGCAACGAAAGGTGCATTAATAGTATCTATAAGAGTTCCATCTGTTTTAATGAAAATATAAGAAAGCTGAAGCCAAGCCACTACTTGTCCTGCTGATTCATCAAGTCTAACCCTTTGTCCGACTTGGGAAGAGTTGTAAAAAAATCCTCTTCTGCATCTCTCTAAATAATATTCCGAAGTGGCTGAGTCTTCTCTTAAAATTCCTATAAAATATTCAATGCCATCTGTCGCATGAGTTGTTGTAAAGGCACACAGAGTATCTTTCTTACCGGCAAAAGTTGCCCCCACTGTATCTAGAAAAATTATACTTGGTTTATCTTCCCCTAAAATTTTTGAATCCGCATCATCGGTTATTACTGTATCGGCAAATTGTGCCTGATTAAGTGCGTTAGTAATATCCGGCCCTGTTGCAACGGCCACTGTATCATCTGCTGACTTTGTATATTCTTGGCCTTCAATTGAAAAAACCAAAGGAGTTAAAGTTGCTTTTACAACTGCATCCAAAGTTGAACCATCTGCCTGAAGTGACATAGGCTGATTGTCAGAATCTAATAAACCTGAAACCAATCTGTTATCAGGAGTTGTTAGGCCAATTGAAGCTGCGAGAGTTGAAAGGCTTGAACCCGGAGGAACATACCAAACTGACTCACCAGTTACTTTTTTAATCATCGATCTAAGAGCTTTTAATTCTTCACCTGAAGTTGTTGGCTGATTTTCAGTTCCAACACCGCCCGGATCAAAAGTCTGCTGCATTTCTGTGACATTGCTTGAAATATCATCGAGAGTTGCAAGGCTTAAATTAGTTTTTATATTATCAAACTCAGCATTGAGATCCGCTGCAAGTATTTCTTCATTTGCAATCCACGTTTTTATTCTTGACCATAATCCACCAGCCATATCTACTCCCTTACGGTTTGTTGTTCACCTTGTATCTTAAAGTATATCTTTAATCCTGTAATTTTAAAATTCTCTAATAGACCATCATTGTAAATTCTTACGCTAATTCTTCTACCTTGGCCCATTATCGGGATTCTTTTAGACATAGGACAAAGAGCACTCATTCTATCTTCATCGGTTTTAATAACACCAAGAGTTGAAAAACCTCTAAGGTCAATCTGCCTTGTGTCGATATATCTTCCATCTATATAGTATTCAATTGTAATTTCCGCATAACCTGTTGGCTCATAAATAACCTCAAGGAAATCGAAATTTTTGCTAGTCTCAGCCAGCCTTGGATCTAAGTTTCCAAAATCCATGTTAGGAGTCTGAAATTCGCCCCTGTAAGCGTTTCCTGCCACATCCCTGTCAACTGTATCCATTTGGTAAATAAAGCCATCATTGGCACCATAGAAGGGTCTTTTGACACCAAAAATATCTTTTCTTAAAGCTAGGCAATTTGGTTGATCTTTATCAGATATTGTTATTTCAGGAGTTCTTGAGCCAAATTTGACTTGCACAATTCGATCGTTAGCTATTCCTGCGAGACTTTGATATGTGACATAGGCCATTTTCTTGGCACCATAATAAATTGCTCGTCTTTGGTTGCCACCAGTTAGATTCATTTCTTGATCTATAGCATCATCTACTCTGAGATTATTAAAAAGATCCGCTGACTCAACATCTCCATAAGCATCAATTGCAGAAAGAGAAGTAACTGTTCCATGCTCATTTGCAATCAGTAAATCATTTAAGACTTCCCAAATAGCAAAAGGAGAAACTGTGCCCACTGATTCATTAAATTTTTGGAAGTACCAATTTCCTGGGGTAGCATCTGCATCATTTAAAATATAAATTCCTACAGGAAACTTAAAAACCATCAGCTTGCCTTTAAAACTGATAGCATCCATTAACATCTCACCTTCGCCGGGAAAAATATTATCTGTCCAAGGAAGGGTCGTAAAATCTTCATGGTCTGTAGAAGATGATCTATATATGCGACTTGGAGCATTTTCATTTCCAAAAGCAAACAGATACCCTCTATGAATAATTCCCTTAAAAGGTTGATTATTCCCCGACCAATCAGCAGCAGGCTTTTCAATATTTGTTCTAGTTGTTTCATCTCCGGTCACAACTTGAATCTCGTTATTGCCTGTAAATATAAATAATTTTTTATCTGATCCTGCGGATTCTGCCCCACCTTCAGTTGATGTAATATATCCGGTTGTGCTTAAAACACCGGGAGCAGTTGTGTCAGGAGTTATTAGTTCAGAGTAATGAGAATGTCTAAATCTATAAGTTTTACCATCTCCACAAACTGCAACAAATCTTTGAGTAACTGTATTTGGCCACCAATCAACAATATGCAAAACCTTATCTGGTAGAGCTTCGTTGTTCCATTTTCTTGAGCCAAAATCTTTTTCTATTTTTCCTCTCAGAAGGCTAATGTTCACGGCCCTTGAAAGTTTTGAAGAGGGAGTTATTGTATCAGGATCGTCGGTGTAAAGGCCTCCGGTTCCTAAAGGTATTGTTACTGATTGTCCATCGTACATAATTCATACTCAATTAATATTTGTTGTAGTAGTAAGAATTGTTGGAAGTACTAAATAAATCTTTCCTAGCCACAATTCTTCCTCTAAATTTACTTGCATGTTGTTCTTGTTTTGCAGGCTCTTTGCACATTGCTTTTAGTTTTACTTTAGTTAGTGCTCCCATGCTTGCTGATTTTTTGTCATCTTTATCATTTAATAATAACGCCGCTGTCATATACATTAAAATAGTTCTGTGTTGAGGCGGTATCAAAGGTATTGAAGCTGCACTGTCTGTCAAAACTGCTGGTAGTTTTATATAATCTAAATCAACTTTAGTGTCTTTTGAAACATACTTGTTAAACTGAACTGTAAAAGTGCTTCCATCTTGCTTTGAAATTGAGAAATAATCAGGGACACCTCTTTCAAGAACAGTTAAAGGATATTGAGTTCTGAAAACTCTCATTTCCATACTAAAAATTTTTCCTACTGAATCGTATCTTGATTGATTCTGATAAACTCTAAATGGTTCAACGAATCTTAAAATATCTTCTGATAAAGTATAAAGAAGTTTGATGGCCTTAAAACTAAGAGTTCCACTTTCATCTGTATAGACAGAGTTCATGGTGAAGTCAACGGCTCCGGACACATGAGTTGTGATAATAAAATAGTCTGGTCGATCATTTATTTTTAGATGTCTTCCAACCATTGAAGCTGCTGGTGCAGTTGTGAAAACTCCATCTGCTGAATCTTTAACCATAACTACGGTATCAGTTTCATAAGGGGCTTTTAAAACAATATTTGCAGGATATTCTTCTCTTGCCCAATACCAAGGCTCACCGCAATCTATGTCAAATTCATTCGAGCCTGACAAAACATTGAGGTAAGATAAGTTTAAATATTCTAAAGCTTTTGCTTGAAGGGGAGAGTTACCGTTATCGACTTCTCCTGCTTCATGTAGGGCACCTTTTAGAAGGTCGGCTGAAGTTTGAAAGTTTGCCAAATAGAACCTCTCTTTTTAGAGATTGTTATAAGCAATCTCGACTGTGTTGCCAGCATTTGCTGTTGCGAAATATGGAAGAACGCCTTCTTCGCTTGATAGAGTTAATGGCTTTGTATGGTCTACAACTTCAATATCAATTGTTCCATGAGCTGCAATATTACTTCTATAAGCGTGCATTTTTCCTAACCAGATTTCATCGATAGTTGGAGCTGTTGTTCCTGCTGCTGCTGTAGCTTTAAATTCAACATAATACTTATCTGTATTAGCACCAGATACTCCGCCTTTTACCCAATCAATGGGGGCTGCGAAAACTATATAATTTCTGTTAGCTGCAAAAGCAGTTATAACTTCAAAATTTGGAAGAGTTACCATCGCTGTTCCATTATAATATTTCAAAGTATAAGTTGCTGCTGTTCCTGTTTCCGCTATTGTGCCATTGAATCCAATTAGGCCAGATTGATCTATATTTCCAATAACAATTGCATCACCATCGGCTGCAAGAATCTCTGTTGCTGTTTCTGCTTGAATTGCTGCTGTAATGTCAGTTAAAACGGTTCCAACTGCAACGTAATTATAAATTTTAGTTTCAGGGTTATTCATTCTAGTAAAGATACCCATAGCGATTGCACTACCAGTAGCATTTCTACAAAGAACATTATAAAGAGCAAGCTGTTTTGCAGACTGAGCGACCAAAGCTGATTCATACGCTTTTTCTGCATAAGCAAATGTTTTTCTATAAATTGGTTCGGAAATACTCATATCAAATTCCTTTATTAAGGTATTCTAGTCTTGGTCTTGTTTTTATTTTTATCATCAGTCAATCTTTTAGCTTTTAGATCGGCAATTTTTTTATCTACAATCTTTTGATCTTCAATTCTTTTAAGTTCAATCTTTTTATCCTCAACTCTCTCTGCTTTAGTTTTTTCAATTTCTGCAAGTTCTGCTGCTTCCGTTTCTTCTTTTAGCTTCAATTCTTTTTCAAGTTTTTTAGCTCTTCTTTCTTCAGCAGCTTCTTCTTTTAGTTCTTGCATAAGTTCAGATTTTAACTCTGCTTTTAAAATAGCTTTAGCATCTGCATTATGCTTTTCTTCTAAAGTCATAACTGGCTTCATCTTAGCAGCTTCTTCAGGATTAACAGGAGTTCCGTCACCGAAAAATTCTACTCCGCCTCTCCAAAATCTTTGCTCACCATTTCTGATAACAAGTCTGTAAGGCTGAATCTTTTCAACTCTGCCTGTTTTTGGATCTCTGATATGAACTCTTAAATCAAATTTACCATGTGACATCTTTGCTCCTTTTGGCCTACCAGCCTATTACTTCTACTTCTATTGTTTGCTCTGCGATTGCCACTGTACTTGGCTGTGATCCGGCTGCTGCTGCAAGAACTGTGCTAACAACTCCGCCATCAGCTCCGCCACCTGTAATTGTTAAATCAGCACCAGTGTTGGCTCCAATTTTATCAGCAGCTACGTTTAGTCTCTCTGTTGCTCCATCAGCTACCGCTGCATTTTTCAGCAATATATCATGTGTATGTGTTTGAACTGGGGCCTGAATCATAACAATTTTTTCAGCAGATTGATCATAAGAAAAACTGTAACCAGAAACTCCTTGATCTACTATTTTCATTGATTCGATTATTGTTGGACAACCAAAATGTCCTTTTGTAATTGGAATTCCACCAGCAGGATAAGTTAAAGCACTGTCTCCAAAAACTAGCTTGCATCTGTTGTGTGCCCTGTTCTCTATATCTCTTTTATTAACAATGGTTACTACCACATCTGTTGCTACAAGATCAGTCATAAAACCTCCTGAAAAAAAAGGGGCGGAATTACCCAACCCCTTTCATAAAATTAAATTAAGCTGAAGCTACCATATTAGTTTGATTCAAAGGTTCTTCTGGAGAATCTTCAATTTCAAAAGAATAAAATCCTGCTCCGGCTGCTGATGATCCATCAGTTCCAGCTACAGAATGCTCAAACGAAAGTTCTTCGCCTGGTGCAAATTCTACAGGATCGATGTCTTTATAAACAACGGTTCCAACTGCTGAAGTATCTGGAATAGTCAAAGTTCCCATTAGAACTTCTGCTGCTGATGAAGCAATTGTAGGTCTTCTATTAAACTCAACGGCTGCCTTGATTGTATCTGTTGCAACTAAAGTAGTTACTACAAACATCAATCTTGAAACTCTACAAGCTCTTGTGCAAATCATTCCGTCATAAACGGCTGCTGAAGCAGTTAAATCTTCTGCTGTCAAACGACTTGCACTTTTAGGAATAAAATAATTTGTTGATAATTTGTTATACATCATATCAATCTCCTTACGCTGATGTTACGTGAACGATTTTAGATTCACCAGCATTTGCTGTATCCCAAATCTCACCATATTCAAGAACTCCGTACCACGCAACTGACTTTTTTCTACCAAAGTCTCTTGGAATAGCAGCTCTTAATTCAGGATCTTCAACAACTGCAAGAGCAACTGCGTCTGCACCAAAAATTACTGCTTCACCAAGTACGCTTCCTGTACCAAGAGTATTACTTAGAGCATTAGTATTGTTAACTTCGATAAATCGAATGTTTTCCATCTTACCAATCTCTGAGTTATACTTTTTCTCTTGTGAAGTATATGTTTGCCATTTTTCCCAAGCTGGATCATTCATGATTCCTCTCTTACCTTTGGTAGAGATTAGACCAATATAATCATCGCCTTCGTATGGATTTACTAACAATGTAGAGAACATATAGTCTCTGATTTGCTCAACGTGATAAACGTTAAGATTGGCAACGGCTGTTGAAGAAGCTGTTCCATCAGTGTCAAAAGTAAGAGCAGAAACACCAGTTGGTATTGCTTTAACTTTACAACCTTTGAAAGCAGCAGCAGCAGCTTTGTCCATAACAAGTTTCATTTGGTCTTTAAGGGCCAACTGAATAGAGTTTTCTAAATTATAAGAATTTAGATCCTCAGCAAAAGAACTGAATGGAACTGAACGTCCCCACTCACTTACTGTAATAGCTACAGTTGTGATTGTTAAGTCATCTTCTGGGATGTCTCTATTTTCAGTCAATTTAGCGTCAGTAGGTTCAGTCAAACTAGAAACTCTAGTAATCGTAACCGACTCACCCTTTTTCTTACCGTAACCCGGCTCTGGTTTCACAAATTGCACAAATTTTGTTTCCGCTATTGATGCCTTGCGAAGCTGCGAACTTAGGTCATGGTTCTTGTAAACGCCTGTTGGGGCATCAAAAGTCCAATTAAAACCAGCCATTAAAACCTCCTAATTAGTTTTTTCTTTGATAGCTTCTCATTTCACTTACAAAATCCGATTTTTCGACTACTTTAGTTTGCGCCCCACCGTTAAGTTGAGATGTCCCCAAGTTAGTTGTCCCTTCATTTGTCAGTTTCTCTTTAGTTCCCAAATTTCCCCCGATCCCTTCCATGAAAGATCTGGTTTCCTTCGCTAAATATTCTTTGCCCTTATTTACTTCCATTGAAGAAAGAATCGATGATTTTTCCTTCAGTATTAAGTCTACCACTCTTTTGCTTTTTTTCAAATCCTGATTATCTGCGTAAAAGCCTTCCCAGAAATTTTTCTCTGTTTGTTGCTGGTTAGCTTTTCGATCATATTTCTGTTCAATCTTTGTTTCTAGCTCTTGAAGAACTGCTTTTGGATTCTCAAAGATTTTATCTGACATCTCATCTGTGACCACTGAATCTTGCTGTTGAGCACCGATGTTCTTGGCAACTGTAGATTCTTGCTTCAATTCACTAGCTTTGTGCTTTTCCATTTCACTAGAAGCAACACGCATTTCTAATTCTTTTGTATATTCGGCCAAATCTTCTGAAGAAGTAAACTTTCTTCCAAAGCCTTCATAAATGACAGTTTCTTCTTGAGTTTCTACTTTTGCTTGTTTTTCTTCAACACTTGAGTTAAAAAGGTCTTCAGCACCACTATCAACAATTTCTGTTGTTGGTTCAATGACTTTTTCTTCTGTTTTTACCTGTTCATTCATTGTTTAACTCCTTTGCTGCGTTATCACCTTTTCTTATTCCGGTGGTCAATCTTTGCTCTATGTCATCTAGGGTACACAAGGAAGCTACTTTTGAAAACATTTTTATTTGATCCATCTCCCCTGAACGATAGTTGCTTTTCATCTCTGATAAAGTAGCTAGTCTGCATTGGTCTAAAACTGGCTTTAAACCTTCTAAGACTATTCTTGATGTTCTGCCTAAATTCAAATTTTCTATATTTTTCTGATGATCCATTAGTTGCCCCCAGGATTAGTCATACCTTGTAATAAAGAACTTCTATCAACATCTAGACCAGTTTCAGGGCCGCCATTATCTTGAGGTATTTGACTTTGAAGGTCTTTTTCCCCTTGTCCTTTTCCTTGCCCTTGTTGACTTTGAGCTTGAAGTTGAGCTTGCCTTTCAGCTTCGCCTTGAGCTATTTCTTGCTGATCTGCCTTGATCTTATCTGTATTAATATCAAGAGATTTTACTAGCTCTCCCAAAAATTTACTAAAACTATACTTTTTCCTAAATTCTGCTGCCAGAAGTTCTGAACCTGAAATAGTTTGAAGTAAAGCTGTTAATTTTCTAAAGTCATTTATTTTATTAACTGTTGTCGATAGTCCAAAAACATTAAACTTCATCCCTACTGCTGTTTGGGCAAAAATTTCCGCCCTTGACATCTTGGCAATAACTGCTGCTTTTCTAGGCCCTAGTAATGCTTTCAATTCTTCTGAACCCATATCATTCATATTCTGGGCAATTGTGTACCAATTCTTTTTAAGATGGGGAGCAATGCAATCTTCTTCTATAAGTTTAATCATTCCTGTCATAACTGAATTAATCGCTTGGTTTGATGCGACAATTTCCGTTGCTTTTACGGCCCTTTCAGACTGTCCACCTAATCTTAATGAATTTGTTAGTGCCGATTCATTAAACTCACCAGATGTTAAATTAAAAAGACTTAATCCCTCTTGAGTCATTCCTCCTGTGTCTACTCTCTCCATAACTTTTGAACCAGGAGGACACATTGAGTTTACGCCAAGTGAATCACCAGCAGCTATTCCGTTTGCAACTTGAGAGGGATCATCTAGCCAATCTGGTCTATATTGTTTAATGCCATGAACTGACATCATCCCTGAATCAAACATCAGGTTAAAAAGCTCATTCATTGCTGTATTTAATTTTGTAGGAGCATCCATTAAAGCTTTATGCCAAACAGACTTAGGAACTCGAATAACGGTTCCAACTGTATATGGACTTTCTCCATGCCAGTTAGGATTCTTTCTTGGAGCGATTATCTCTATTCCTTCTTGGCTACAAGCTGCATGATGGTTTTTATATAAAACTTCTCCATTAGGCCCAAGGAAAGTTCCCCAAGCTTCATAGATAGTTACTTTATTTCTATAACCAGAAATAGTCACATCTTGACCAGTTTCACTAGATTTTTTTGATCTTTGGTCTTCTTCTTGTCCTGCTCCAATCATTTTTACATTTGCAAGATTATAAATATCTGGTCTTGCTTCTGCCAATTCTATAAGTTTAAATTTATCGATTTCAATTCTTTCAACTTCATAAAGGTTTGAACCTGATGGATCCGGAAAAAAATCTTCTTGCCTTACTAAATCTAAATCTAGTTGCCAATAATCTTTTCTAGTCAGCTCTGGTACTGGCTCGCTTTCATCATCTTCATCATCTGATGGAACAACGCTAACCCCTGTCACAACACTTTTAGTTATTCCCCCAGATTTCATAATCATTAAAGATCCAAGGAAGGCCATCTTTAAAGCATCTGCTACATAATTCTCAAACTTATTTTTCTTGAGATGTCTTCCTAAAAGTTTCTCCATATCGCTTGGAGTGATCATGTTCATTTCTTCTTCAGGAGAATAAGTTACGCCTGATTCAGCTTCAATTGAAAACCATTTACCATGATCAACTAAGCCTTGTTGAAGAAATTCAGTTATTTGCTCAACGGCTGTTGCTTGTTTTGGCAAAAATTCTTTTGATTGGCCTTCAAGCTTATGGGAATAATCTTGCTTCAAATGATAACAATTAAAGTTCGCTTCGTTCATATCCATTCGAGTTTTTTTAGCTTCTTTGGATTCCTGAACATATCGTATAATTGATTGAGATACTTGTGATTTTTTGCACTTTGGTTTTTCTGACATAACAAATTCCTTCAAATTATTTTTTAGTTTTTGCTTTTTTCTGGATTGCTCTCAATTTCTTTACTGCCTTTAATTGAGCTTTAGCCCCACTTGCTCTGTCCACCTTTTTATCATTTGATTTTCTTATAGGTATCAAGGTGTATCCTTTTCCCTCTTTGTCCACAACAGGCAAAACAACTCTCTTGGTTACTCCAACTGGTTTATAACTAAGTTTACCTTCATTAATCTGTTTCACCAAACTCCTTTGAGCTTTTTTAGTGTCTACAGATGTTTCTTTGAACGTAACAGGGGTTTTTCGTTTCATGTTTTTTCTAGCCGCTTTCATTAATTTTTTTACCATAACAAATCCCTAGTAATTTTGTTTATATTTCGGTGTTGGAATAGTAACCTTCTGTCTTACCATTATCTGACTTATTCTCGATGTTACCATTTGCAATGCATCATGGATATGACTGTGCTCATCTTTTAAAGGTCTAATCTTATTCGGCTCTAAATCCATACTACTATCAGGATAACGATAACCACCGTTGAAACCTTTAACCAGCATCGGACACTCAGTTAAATTAAGTTGAAAACAAGGTTCTGCTTTATGAACTCTTATTAAAAATTTCTCTACCGATCTTCTTCTAGGTTCCCAGCTTACTGCTCCGGCTTGGCATACCAGCCCTTTTCCTGCAAGAACAGAGGCGTTTGTTTCTTCATTCGTATCTTTTCGAAACATACCTGAAGCATCTATAAAGTCTAAATAATCTTTCTTTTGGTCTGTCCACTGCGGAAATTCAAGAGCACACTCAGGAAGCACTATATCGCTGAATCTGTCTGTACCCATGTTAACTGCTGTAAATTCCTTTAAAACAACTAAAGTTTGTCCCTGTAGCTGACAAACAATACATGCTGGTGTATTTCCGTTCCAATGTGCTCTTCCTTTTCTCCTAACATATAAAGTATGGTGAGAAACACTTGCACAATATATTTTTCCACTATATTTAACTCTTTTAAAATCTTTTTGGAAAAGCTCACATCTTGAGAATCCTTTTTTGAAAGATATTGAATATCCTCCACTGCTTTTAATTATCCTGTCTTCTTTTTCATAATAAGATTCTGTAGGCCCAACTTCTCTTATTCTAGCAGTCCATCCAATCTTTAAAGCACATTCTTGAAAATCATCAGCCATTATTTTTGATGCTGTAAAAATAGTATGTTCTTCACTTCCATTTGGTCTTGTTCTTATATGGCCATCACCAGCAGTATAAAATTTTATGAACTCTTTAATAACCTCTATTGATCCATCTTTTATTATCCTTGGAATATATTTCTTTTTAGATGTTCCGAACTTTTTAAGATAATCGTTTAGTTTTTTATCAGTTGCTCTCCAACTAATATTTTTTTCACTCCTTATCCAATCTAATCCTGTTTTGTCTAGAGCTTCTTGAAAGTCTACTCTGCATTCTTTTTGATAAACCGTAACTCTATTTTTTACTTTATCGCAGCAACCTTCACTTAAATACATACCCATGAAACTGGCCCATGTTGTTGGCTCCCATCCCATTATGTTTCTTCTATCTTCTCCATTCCACTTAGCGTTCATATAAACATATCTATGCGCTGACATTTCTTTTTCAAGTTGATCTGCTCTAGCAAATCTCATTATGTCAGGGGTATCTCTTCTACTGTAAGGTATTCTGTGCTCGGGAGTTACCATCATTGAAATATTGTTATTTTCCCATTCAAGCATTTCTTCTTCATAGTCAAAACAAACTAGTTTTTTAGGCTTCTCGTATTCAAGTTCAAAAGTTTTAGAATTTAAAGTTGCCATCTCGTCTTGCATGGTTAAATCTTTAAATAACTTCCATCCATCTTTTGTCATAACTTCTGTATCATCGCTATAGCAAAGACCAAAGTCCCATCCTCTTAAAAGTGGCAATCCTAAATGTGGATAAAGTTTTTCTTTAGAACCATGAAAAATACTACTAAAGTCTGAATAAACAGGATGCCCGGCAAAAGTTTCCCATTGCAATTCATATTCTTGGTTATATCTTTTTTGAGACATACCTTTCTTGGCACCGCTTTTAAATTCTTTGCTTCTTTTAGATGGATCGGCTGTGTAGTGAAGTTGAAATACTGTGAACTCATTACTTTTATTTTTCCACATCTCGACACCTTCAATAGGGTATCGTTTTTCAACAGTTGATTCTTCTTTTTGTTCGGCCAAATCTTTATCATCAAATCTGTCTAAACATAATCTTTTAAAGAAGCCCGGCGCAGGAGAAGAAACCGCTGTAAATCTTCCTCCACCTTCAAGAGTTGGTAAACTTGCAGAGTAGGAACCTTCAGCTTGTTCCCAGAATGCAATTTCATCTGCCATAATATTAGAAAGGGTAAACTGTCGCATTTGACCTTCACCCTGTGGAAAACCTTGTATCTTGCTGTGTATTTCTGGAAAAGTTAAGTGACACCATTTTGATTCGTGTCTTGGCAGTAA
>Ga0307928_10000996_pt1 | contig 21252 bp, 47 predicted proteins | sample AceLakmetagen232_FD_201815 | JGI IMG/M metagenome (GOLD analysis project Ga0307928, IMG submission 201815) | Saline water microbial communities from Ace Lake, Antarctica - #232 | ecosystem: Environmental > Aquatic > Non-marine Saline and Alkaline > Saline | place: Antarctica: Ace Lake... | reverse complement strand
CTTGAAAGCTGGGTCTTAATGATAAGAAATAGAAGTATTGGGTAGCACCCTTTCTCTTATCTTGGAAAATAGAGCTTTAAAAGTGTGGATAGAAAATTGCCTCACCCCACGCACCCAGCTTTCAGGATACTAATTACAAGGGTTCTAAAACTTAATAGAAGTGCTGATAAGAAAATCTGATATTTCATTAACTAATTAGATAAGAACATAAAGAAATTGAACCTGTGTTCAAAATCTCTTGTTCAGAAACTACTATATTGTCTTAATTAGTTCGTCTGTAATGATTTTAATTTCTAATCTGATACTTCTAAATAGTTTTAATAATTGCTTGTAAGAAGTTTTTGATGACAGCTTGAAACAGACGAGCTGACTTATAGAAAATAGTTCTTGCCTTTACATTTCTTTTATAGAAATTAACTGATAGCAATTTTAGGGAGGGACTTTGGTAGTTTCTAACTCCCTTGCTATCATTAAAATTATGAAATCATTTATTTTTGCTTTAATAACAACATTATTTATCGTTTTAATTATCACTACATTTATTACTATTAATCTTTTCTTTGAGTATTTAAAGATCAATGAAGTAATTAAAAATGAAAACTGGGACTTAACAAGAGAAAATACACGATTAGAACAATTAGTAAATGCCTGTGCCAAAGAATTAAAAGAGTGTAAGGGTGATTTAGATAAGATAATAGATAGATAATAATATGAAAAAACCAAAACTAATTATACATCAACCCAAAATAAAAGGTTGTGATGATAGCTTCTTTTACGAGGGTTTAATCGCTGAAAAAGGAAAGTATAAAATGTATGCTGTTGGGGAAATTAGAATAGACAAGAATAATGAGCTTGTATATGATAACAAAGAAAGAAATAATGGCTTTGGTTTCAGGGTGGAAAGCGATAAAGATTTAATGAAAGTAAATGAAGATAATGGTTTTATTTGGCAGATGAATAATTGGTTTGATGTTGACGAAGTAGCGTTTTATTCTTACAAAGAAGCATTAAATTATTTAAAATCTTTATAAAATTATGTGGAAAAAAATCTATGTGATCTATCCTAAAAAGTTCACTACCCAAAAACAAATAATGGATTATTTAGAAAAAAATGGTGATGTAGAAAGTTTTACAACTTTGAAAAAAGCAAAAGCATATCAGAAAAAATGGGGTGGTTGGATAAATGTAGAGGACGCTGATGAGGAATTGTGTAAAGAAATTGATAAATATACAAAATAAATTATGTTAAAACAACATCAAATACTACAAAAATTTGTCTTGGGGGTTAAAGAGGAGTTGGCTAATTCATTGATAGTAATAGGAAAAGCTGGAACAGGCAAAACAGAAACGATCTTGAACAGCTTAAAAGAGCTTAAAATGAAAGAGGACGAACATTACAGATTTATCAATAATTATTCAAGTCCTTTGGAACTCTACAATATAGTAAGAAGTGTCAATAATTTAAAGAAACCAAAAATCCTTGTAATAGACGATTGTGAAGAAATACTTGATAGTCAAAGATCAGTAGGTATATTAAGAAGTGCCTTATGGTCAACCCCTGACGGAAAAAGAAGAGTTTGTTGGCACTCAACAAGCTCAAAAGTTGAAAGTCAAAGTTTTGAGTTCACTGGTAGAATTATATTTCTTGTAAATAAATTGAACTTGAAAAATAGTTTAATTAAAGCTCTTGTTAGTAGGGGATTATATTACAATATAGAGTTAAGCAATAAAGAAATACTAGAATTAATAAGAGAAAGAGCCAAGAAGCCCTATAAAAAGCTAACTATTAGACAAAGGGGAAAAATAGTTGCTTACATAGGGGAAATTAGTGGATATTCAGAAAAACTTACCTTACGAACCCTGATACAAGCATATAATCTCTTTATTTTAAGCCCAAATCACTGGCAAGAATTATTAGATAAAACATTAAAATAATAAAAATATGTATATAAATCTTTTAGATTTAGCAATAGGATTAGTTCCAATTATTTTAATCTTAACCTTTTTAATGATATTTTTTGGCACAATAAAAAACTAACTAAATACATAAAAAAATAAAACTATGAAAAAATTTCAATGCCCATATTGTAATTGCGATCTAACAAAAGAGGGAATTATATTAGAAGAAATAGGATCAGTTGTTCGTCTTATTAAATATAATTCAAAGGGCTTATACGAAAGTAATGACAAAATAAATGGTCAAACAGATGAATACATTGCCTCTTGTGGAAATTGTGCTAAAGCCCTTGATATAGAATTAGGTGATATTTGGGATACCTTGCCTGAAATAATAGATAAAAGCGAACGAATAATAAATTAACACTAATAAATTATGGATAAAGAAACATACAAAGCATTAAAAAGAATAATTGATTTTACGAGAGGAAAAAGAAAAGAGTTAAAGAATAACGATATTAAGAAAGTAGAAGGTTGGATAGATGAAGTTAAAAAAGAATATATTGATCCAAGTGAAATAATTTGTGAAGGTTGTGGAAAAAATATATTAGAAGGAGAAAGTGTAATAAATGGAGAGAATAGACATAGCGTCTGTTCCTAACTTCTTGGGAGTTATAAATTAAGCCCGTTTATTTAAAATGCCTATTTATAGATTTTCTACTAATAGAATAAATTACTATGATGTAGAAGCCCCAAATCAAGAGAAAGCATTAGAAAAGTTAGAAAAAGATCCTTTAGAATATTCTGCTGATATCTATGCTGAAGATCCAGAATTTGAGTTTGAAGATATTGTTGGATAACTTACAAACTGGCTACTTAACTATAATACGGGCATAGTTGAGTATCCTCTTGGGAATTATAAATTAACCCGCACTTTAAAATGGAAAAAGAATATAGTTATGTTGTTAAAATAGAATTTAGCGGACAAACAACCGCAACATCTAAACAACAAGCAAAAGACATAATTAAAGATGATTATAAGCAAGAGTATGGATTAGACCTAGATAATAAAGAAATTACTATTGAGTAGTTTCCAAACTAGGTAGCCATTACAAAAAGTGGGGTAATGGCTATCCTTTTGGGAGTTAGTCGTCCTAGCTTACATTATATATAAAATATAAAAATATGGAAAAGAAGATTTATGTTATAAATTGTAATGAAGATTTTGACTTTAGAGAAGCTGAAAAAAGGGGAGATTTTGAGGGAATAATAACTAAAGCCGAAGAAATTGGAAGTGTCTATTCTTTAAAAGGATTTCAAAATGCTTGTAATAATGAAGAACTATCACTTGAAAATAGCTTTATTTATATTAAATAGTCCTAGTCAAAATAAGAGTATGTTGGATCTTATAAATTAAATAGTATAGTATTATGAAAAAGAAGTTTTTAGTAAGTGTTAGCGATTATTCTCATTATCTCGCCAAAGAAATAGAAGCAGAAAACCAAGACGAAGCGAGTAAGATATATATGGAAATGGTAGCTAGCGGAGATGTAGAGGTAGTTAATAGTGATTATAGTGAGGTAAAAATAAAAAAATTAGGAGAAATAATAATATGAAAAAATTTAGAATTGGAGTATTTGAAGAACATAGTGGCTATATGGAAATAGAAGCCAAAACTAAAAAAGAAGCCGAAGAAAAAGCATTGGGGGAAGTAGTGGAAAAGGGAATAGACGCAATAGAGGACTTTGATATTACACATAGGGAAGTTTATTTAGTTTAATTAGCCCAAGAATAATTATTAAATAAAGGTTGATCAATAAATTTTAATTACAAAAAATTATGAAATATCAAGCAACTATTAAACTTTATAATATTCCTAATGAAGTGAAAGAAGAAGATTTGCCTGAATACTTTGAAAATTACATCAAAGAGTTTGGAATTATTAAAGAACAAATTAAAGAAATTAAAATGGAAACTTATACTGAAAAAGAACAAGAAGCAATGGATAAAGCCAAGAAAATTTTAACCAAAGCTGAATTATATATTGAAGCAAATGAAGATATGCCTGATAGTGATGAGCTTGAAAGATGGTGTATTCACCCTAAAGAAGAATAATTAACTTATTAAAATTATGAAAAAATTAACTAAAAAAGATTATAAAGAAATCGCTGACAATTTAGACCTATCTCGTCTTTGGGAAGATATTGAAGACGCTATTGATCGCTATTGTGATGACAACAAAATAAAATCCCCAAAAGAACCAATGGTAGCAATGGAAGAAGTATATCAAATACTTACCAATCAAAAGGAAAAATCAAAAAGCAAAAATATCAAAAAACTAAAAAAGTATATTAAATATGTAGAAGAATATGCCGATGATCACGAAATAAAAGGCAATTATCCTGTATGCTATAATGAGTGGCTTAATAATGAGTATGAAGAAAATAAATAAATAGAAAAGTATTTAGAGCCAATAGAGGAAGAAAGAGTTTGGAACAACAAAACAGAAGTATACGAACTTGAAGACACTAATCTTGATAGAGTTGAATTTACGCAGTTGTGTGGGATTTGTAGGACAAAATTAGAATACAAGGGATAAGTGAACCTGTGTTCACAAAAAACGAAAGGTCGGAAACTAATTAAGAAACAAAACTATGGAAATACTAATCTTTATATTATTTACTGCCTTTTGGACTTTCCTTTGCTATCGGATCGCAAATAAAAATGGTAGAGATAAAAACCTTGCTATATTCTTGGGAATATTCTTTGGACTATTCGCTTTAATCGGATATTTAATAGCAGGAGAAACAGAAACTAAAAAAATAGAGAGAATTAAAAAAACAACAAAAAGTAAGGAGTAATTAAATCTGTGTTCAAAATAGGTTCGGCACACCACCAGCACGATAAGAAAGGCAATAATGGTAGGTCTTCACCTATGGCATAAAAGTCCTGATATTTGGAAAGGGTATCAGGATTTTTTGTGTTCAAGAAACTGTGGATAACTCAAAATGTTAGTCGTAAAGTTTTCCACACTTTGACAAATCTCAAAAGTGTTGTGTAATGCCAACAAACCCACCTAATCCATTTTCATAGTCAGGCAATTCACAGGTGGTTAGTCATAAATTGAAAAAGTTGAAAAAGTCAATATGTTATAATGGAATAAGAGGTTGCTGGGAAGCTCATTCAAAATTATGAAATGTGTAGTTTGTAAAAAAGAGGAATATAAAAAGATTTGGGGTAAAAAGAGGAGTTATTATTGCTCCAAGTGTAATCCTGAAATTGAAAAAGATATCGAACGCAGGAAAGCATTGAGAGAATTAAATAACCTCGTTTAAGAACTTCTAACCTACAACCCCTCAGACTTAATTCCCAGCTCTGGGGGGTTTTAGTTATACATCTCCTAAATCAATTACTCTCTGGTCTTCACAGGTGGTTAGTCATAAATTGAAAAAGTTGGAAAATCCGATATGTTATAATAAGGATAGTGGGGTAGTCCCTATCAACCCCCTAACCGAGAACTCGGTGGGAAGTTCTTTAAAAATAAATATGAAAAATATGAATTTGAAACTATCTAAACTAGAAGCCATAAATGAGCTTCAAAAATATGATCACTGCTTTCTCTATCCAAAAGAAGTAGAAAGACTTACCAAACCATTTGGATTTAAAGGTGTTGTGAGAATAGCTACCGACACTCGCTTCCAACACAAAGGTCTAAATCTTGGAAAAGATTTCAAAGAGGGCGACACAGCAGAGGGACAAGATGCTGATGTCGTTGCTTGTGAGATCGCCAGACACTTGGGAGTTGAATATACCACAATGTTTGGCAGAGGATCAGCATTGAGAGAGTGTTGTAGAGCTGTGAGAGAGCATTTAGAGAAGTAAAAAGATAAAGCCATAGCATTTCCCACCTGTTATGGTTTTATTTTAAAATAAGTTGAAAAGTCTTTTAACATCTAATTCATATTGTTCTACATATTGTTCTACATATTTTTCGCAATGTTTTTGTTGTTGTTCTTTGTATTTAATATCACACTTTTTACACCGATTTATATATCCATCTTTGTTGTGTTTATTTTTTCCAAATTTAAAAAGTCGTTTTTTTTCTTTACATTTTGAACAGAACTTAAATTTAAGAATTCCCATTTTTTTACATTTCTGTATATATTGACTACTTTCACTATAAAGCATTTCTTTAATTTCTTCAATATCTTCTTTATTTAATTGAAACCACTCTCCCTTTATTCTTTTTTCTTTGAATTTTAGATGTAGTTTTCTTTCCATTTGAAAACAATCCCTAACTTTCTTTTTGAAAATTAACTTTATTTTGAAAGGAGTTGTATTTTGTATTGTATAAATCCTTTTCTCAATACTTTGACTTCTTCCAATTTTATAGGCATTTTGAGATTTTAAAAGATAAATATATCCGTCCTGATCTTTTCGTTCTTGTGTATTCAATTCAGTATTTCTCCATTTTAACCACTCTTGAAATTCTTTTAGGTTAGGATTTATGATTTCTGGATATTTCTTTTCTAACTCAAAGTTTTCTCTATAAAGATTTTGAAGTTTTAATAAATCTTTGGAATATCGTTTTGATAATTCTCCTATTGTTAAAATGGGTTGGCTTGAATTAGATTTTAATAAAGAGCTTAGGTCTTTAATTCTTTCTTCTAAACATACAATAGCATTAGAAAGCAAATCCTTACTTTGAACTTTGGCAAAATTCTTTTGTATAAACTCAATTGATTTTTTAATACTGGATAAAGAAAATCCATATTTTTCTTGAATTTCAAGATAAGAGAGCTTTAAACAGCAATGACTAAACCATATTTTTATCCACCTATTTCTAATTTCTTTATCTCCAAATGCCGAAGGTCTGCCTGCTTTCCTTTTTCTATTTGTTATTTTTAATTTGGTTTTCAGTTCCTTATTTTCTTTTTCCAAAATGCTTATGATAGTTTTGTGTTTCTGTAATTGTGTCATATTCTTATCCTAAAACAAACTTTTCTGATACTCTCTGATTGCTTCTTCGCTTTGAAACAAATCCCAAGCTAATACTCCAAGCTTCACTCCTTTGGCATCATAGTAGCTTTCGTATTTCTTAACAAATTTCCTTGCGATCTCTTTATCAACCACCCAAACTTTATCACTATCGCCTACTTTAACATAAATATATCCATCACCGAGAAACTTCCTCAAATCAATTCCCAAGCCGATCTGCTTACCAGACCACTCATATAATCTTCCTGCGGTATAAAAAGGTTCTCTTATGTGTATTATCTCTTTTTCCATATTAAGAGTGATTATTATTTAATTTAGGATATAAAGTGTAATCCTTAATTTGTTCTTTTAATTCTTTAATTGTTATTTGAGTTTCAGTATTAGGATTTAATTTATTTAATTTTTCCCCAGATTTAATTAACTCCTTAACACTATTTAAGAAAAATAATCTATTCTTTGGAACTTTTGAATTTTTAAAATCAGAAATAAGGATTTTTAAAATTTGAACTATGGTTATTTGGTTCTTCATAATCTTTTGTAATTGGTAAAAATTTCCCATCTTTTACATTGAAATCTAAATATAATATCTTCCCAGTTCGCCTATTTTTAGCCAAACTTACTCTACTTTGAGCTAAAAGCTCGTCCCCACTACTAATATAATCTGAATTTAATTTCTCTCTCGCATTTTTCTTTTTTCTTCTTCTTTCTAATAAGAAAACATAATCACTCTCACAAACAACTAACGAACTATCCCTAATACTAGCTAAATTCAAATCCTCACCAGCATTGATTTTTCTCGTATGAGCAATTAAGAAAACAATTACCTTGTTCTTAACTGCTATCGTTTTAAGCTCTCTCACAATTCCCCCTATCATAAGTGAGGCATTGATAGAACTTTTAAGAGGAATTAAATAATGAAGATGATCTATCACCACAACCTTAATAGCACTATCTTCAACCCCCTCTTTTATTTCTTCATCTATAAATTTTAACTGACTAGAAGCTAACTCAATAGGACTATAAGCCAACAATTCAGTTAAATTAGCTCCTAATTTTTTAAAGTTTTCGCCCAGATAATATGGATCTTGTTCATAAGTGAACCATAGGGTTGGAATACTTTGTTTATGAAAGTTAATCGTAAGATTTTGACAAAAAGTAGTATTATGAGTAACTGTAAAATCCCCTAGTAGAAATCTTCTATTCCCATCTATCTCAAATCCATAATAATTATCAATTCCAATAGATTTTAATTTTATTCCAGTAACTAAAACATCTTTTATTTGTTTTCTCTTTTTACATTTTTTTCGTTTTAATAATACAGGAACAACCGATAAATCTCCCGATATTCCTATTTTCCAATACTTTAAATTATACTTCTTATTGATAAAAGATTTTGTATAAGCAGCAAACCCTAACGATCTTGCCAAAAAAGTAACATCTTCTATTAATCTTTTATTTTTATTAACAAAAACAAAACCTTCGTGATTAATATATCCATCGCTATCAATTAAACCAGCAAATAAACTCAACCTATTTTTTCTTGAATTTACCTTATAAACATCTGGTATGTGTTTATTGTTTATCAAATCTAATTCTCTTAAATAGACTTTTAATGATTTGATATTTCCATAACCACCAATTTTTGTTTTCTTATTTTCATAAATATATTTCCCATTTTTACACTTATTAACTGATTTAAAGTCTTTCTTCCGAACTAAACTATAAGTTTTAGCTTTATTATTTTTTTGACTTTGTATTGTTATCTTCAAATTCATTTTTTCAGCTAATTTTTCTAAATATTCTATAATTTTATTATCCATTGTAGTTATACCAACATTTTCCGTTATTCCATCTCCAAGCCATAGCCCAATAAAATAAGGATCAATGGAAACCTCTTTTTCGTTCCAATTAACCCCAACCCTATAACCCTTATAAGTATTTTTAAACCATTCCTTTTTTTCTAAAAACTCTTTAATGCTAATATCAATTATTTCGTTCTTTTGTTTCAATGAAAGAATATGAGATTTATTAACAATATATTTTTCTCCTTTTACGGGAATTACATCATACATTTCTTCTCGTCCACTTGCTAAGCTTAAAACCTCTCTTGAAGTTGAGTCATCTCCCATTATTAAATCTCCAACCATAATATCTTCTACCTTTTTTATACTACCATCATACATCAAAACTTTAGTTCCCTTTCCCAAACATTTTCCTTCTCCCGATGAAGCTGAAATAGTTATCAATTCACCCTCTCTTAATCCGCCGTCCATTGCCACATCAAACTCCTTATAACCCATAGGATATACATTTTTAGAGGGAATGTATTTTTGGGCTACTTTATATAATGGTTCAATTGTAGGTGTTGTTCTCATTGTTTTGTTTATGAGTTAGTTTTATAGAAATTGTTTATGAGTCAACTTGTGGAATTATTTTACAATAGGTTTAATCTTATTAAGATTTTCCCCAACATATTTAAGCACACTTTCTAAACTCCATTTAAAAGTATTCTCATTTTCCAAATATTCCATAATCTCTAAAATCTTTTCATTAGAAAAACCTACTAATCTCGTTGCTGGTCTTAATTCTCTTTTTAAAAGAGAATTATATTGTTTTTCATTCTCAACCACAAGTTTCTTAAATTCCCAATATAGTGCGATTATTTGGACATGTCGTCTTGAATTAGTCCCCATTGATTCTAGTCTATCTTGAAAAGAGAAATCGTCATTGTCAGCTTTAGCTGACATGTTATTTGTCTTGTCTTTGTCTTGTCTATATATAGAACCTACTTTTTTGGCAGGTCTCTCTACACTTTTTGGCAAGTCAGACACTATTTCTTCGTAAGGATGTATTATGCCATTTTTGGCAGTTCTGGTGGGTTTTTGCCCAAATCTCTTTTTTGCTTTATTCACTGTAATAATAAGTCCTTGTGGTGCTTGTATGGTATTAATATATTTACTTTCTTTTAATTGTTTTATCCATCTATAATAAGTTCTTTCGGGTAATTTTAAATCATCATTGATTTCTTTATATTTTATTGGCTTACCCCCAAGAACTTTTCCAACCCCTTCTTCAGAAATACTTGTCATTTTATCTAAAAGCCACATAAACAACCAAACACTTTCTTTCATCGCCTTTCTATGTTTTGGTTCAAGTAAGTTGTTTATAATTTCTATATAAAATCCTTTCATAGTATTAGTGAACCTAGGTTCAATTTTAATTATTATAATAAAGGCACTGGTTGAGCTTTAATTCTATCTTTAGCTATTTTAATATATTCTTCTGATAATTCTATCCCAAGATAATTTCTGCTTAATCTTTTAGCTACAACAGCCACAGTACCACTTCCAAAAAATGGATCTAATACTATTCCTGCCTCAAATCCCTTTCCACATTTACAATCTGTCCAACCAAGAGTTTCTTTTTCTCTTATTGGCATACCTCCTCCTGTTGACTGTTGAGGTGAACCAATAGCTCTTTTACTTGATGGTTGCGTTCCTCTTTTTGGCTCTTTAGAATAATTCCCAAGTTCCACTATCCTCACCCTCGCTTTTCCACATTTCTTACAAATCTCTTTCGGACAACCACTTAATATCATTGGCTCTATAAGTTTTTCTGGAAAAGTAGCAAAGTGGGCTTCGGGGAAAGGTTGAGTTGAAATTTTCCATACATCACCTGGATTTTTTCCTTTAAGAGGATTTCCCACTGGTTGTCCCTTAATTCCCTGAGCAGTAAAAACACTTCTTTTTCCCTTATAACCTGGGTGTTTTCTTAATGCTCTCTCAATATCCGCTTTTCTTTGATCTGTCCATTCTACTCTCACTGCATCTAAATCAAACCAATACTTCTTATTTTTAACCAACATAAATACTGGTTCATAACTATTAGCAAATCTATCTTTTACTGAACTCGGCATATGGTTGGGTTTGTGCCAGACTATTGTATTTCTTAATATCCAACCTTGTTGGTCTATCATTTTGAGAATTAAGCGATAGTTTTGCATCACAAGACATTTAGATGTTATGTTCGATTGATTAACTGTTTCTCTGGCTCTTTTTCTTGCTGGAAGTTTTGGATCTAAATAATGTTTAATCATTCCCTCTTTTTCTTCAAACCCTGCCCTACCTTTAGAACTATAACTTGAATTTCCACTATAACAATCTCCATGATTCCAAAACATTACTCCTGTTGGTTTTAAAACTCTTTTTAGTTCGGCTGTAATTTCTAATAATCTACTAATATATATGTTTAGCGTTTTCTCTAAACCAATTTGTCCCTCTACTCCATAATCTCGGAGTCCCCAGTAGGGCGGCGAGGTAATTATTGTATCTATTAAATTGCTGGGTAATTTTTTGAGTTCTATTAAAGTATCACCCTGTATTATTTTATTCGTTTCCATAACAAAATATTTTCATATTTTTATAACAAAAGCTGGCAGAGAATAGGCTAAGTCATAACAGTTTCCTGCCAGACCTAGAAGGTCTTTACCAGCTTTTGTTATCCTATTCTCTTAATGACCTTCTTTAATTATATCATATCAAGACCCTATGTCAATAGTTTAGTTATTAACACCCTAAAATAAAATGGGACTAACTGTAATAAGTTATCCACTTGACAGGGGGGTCTTGATATGCTAAAGTGAAAATGTAGATTAATTCTAAGTCTTGGTAGCTCACTGGTAGAGCACTTGGTTGAAGCTCAAGGGGAGTAGGTTCAATTCCTACCCAAGACGCTCACATAAAATAGAAACCTAATAAAGGTCGCTATATAAATAAAGATAATGATAAAAATAAAAACATGAGATACATGACAATTACGGTGGGACGATTTGGCGAGAAAGCCAGAAAAATAAAAGTCCCAACTGGTTCTACTCTTAGGCAATTGCTAAAAGAGGCAGAGATCAAATTATCCGCATCTGAAAAGATATGGATCGATGGTGCTCGTTCTCAACCTGGTAAAAAGGTAGAGAAGGGAGACATCATTAATATCGTGGGCTCAAGAGAGGGAGGTTTCTAGCCCATAAGGCACATAGTTTAAATGTCAAAACACCCCCTTGGGGAAATAGGATTCAAATTCCTTGTGTCTACCATGAGAATTAAAAAATGTGAAAATTGCAAGTGGTGGCAAGGAGAGTTAAGGGAATATGATGATTATGGAAAATTCAAAACATGCTACAATAGTAGATCTATGATTTCTATAAACTCTAATGACTCTTGCGATAACTTCGAATTCAATTATATGAAAAAGAAAATAAAAAAAACTAAATTAAAAAAGGTGTCTGTTATGACGACAAAGAAAGGAGTGAACTTATATATTAAGGGCATAGAGAAAAAGATTGATGGGACACTAAAAAGTGAAACTTTAGAACTAAAAATACTACAAAAAGATTTAAAGCGTTTAGAAAAAATGAAACCCCTTCATTCCTCTGATAAATTAAGAATTAAACATTTAACTGAAAGAATGAAAAATACAAAAACAAAAATCAGAGAAGCAAAAAAGTATAAAAAAGAATTAATACCTAAAATAATAAGTAATAACCTTGAAAAATTAAGAAAACATCCTTATATAGTAGGCGTTGAAATGGGGAAAAAAGGATTTGAGATATATACAAAGCCCTTAATGGTAAAAAATAAAGAAATCGGATACTACCAAATAAATTTTTTATATAAAAAACCAGATATAGTTCGTATTTATAATTTATATAAAGGAAAATCTAGAGATTTTGATCATTGGTTTATACGAAGAGGGGTGCCTTGTTTAAGTAAATGGAGAATTGGGTTAAGAGAATATCTTTCTGCAGGAAATATTTATTTAGCAGTAGATACTCTTATTAAGTTCTTAACTTCTAATTATCATTCTGGAGAAGGTTATACAAGTTTTAGTAATTTTACTCGCAACTATTTATGATTATTTTTTCCAAAAAAGCATATCAAAAAATAAGACATTTTGTTTCTCATACCTCATATGAAATTTCAGGACTTGGTAAAAGTAGATTTATTGATAATAGAACTATTTTAGTTCAGGATATAGAAATTTTAGATCAAGAAAATTCTTTTTCAGGAACTACTATAGATGAAGGAGCAATGGCAAAATTTCTTCAAAAAAATATAAATGAATCTAAAGATTGGAATATATGGTGGCATTCTCATGCTAATATGGAAACTTTTTGGAGCTTTACGGATGAACAGACCATTGAAGAAACAACTGGTGGTAATTATCTCTTATCAATCGTAGTTAATAGAAAAATGAGTATGTTAGCAAGGTTTGATTTATTTAATCCTCTTAGACTAACATTAGAACTTGATGTTAAAAAACCAAAAGGTCGATCAAAACAAAGACAAAAACAATATTTAACAAAATATTGTCAAGATAGAATAAAAACATGCATCAGGGAAATCGAACCATACAAGTTCCAGTTTCAAGGTTTCAAAGGCAAGAAGAAATTTTCGACCCAGAAGAATATCAAGAGTCTATTGGAATCATTGGAGCAGGAAACATTGGATCAACAACGGCCTATGGATTAGTAAAGTTAGGAATGAAATCAATCATTGTATATGATTTTGATAAAGTAGAAGAACATAATCTTGCTAGTCAATTCTATGGAGTTGAAGATATTGGAAAACTTAAAACAGATTGTCTTAAAGAGCATATCAAAAAATTCACAGGTGTTGAGATAGTAACTGATGGAAAATTCACTAACCAAAGAACTTATGGAATTTTAATAATTGCTGTAGATACTATGAAAGAAAGAGAAAGAATTTATAAAGTAATCAATGAATTCCCTCCAAGAGTAATAATTGATGGAAGAATGGGTGGAGATACTATTGAGATTTATACTGCTAATACCCCAGCCGAATATAAAGAAACACTTGTTAAAGAGGTAGAACATGTTGGTTGCTCTGAAAGATATATTTCTTACACAAGTTTACTTATTGCAGGTCTTATTACAAACCAAGTCAAGCGATTCTTAAAAGAAGAAGAGATTAAACCAAGTATTGCTTTAGATGTAAGCACTTTAAGGTTTTGTTAAATATATGACAATAGAGCAAATCAACAAAAAATTAAAAAAAACACTAAAGGAAGCCAAAAAGACAAATGTCTATTACAAAGGATTCTTAGAGGGTTGGAAAGTAAGAGGTAATATAGAAAATATGTCTGAAAAAGAAAAAGTAAATTGGGCGAAAAAAAAATTGTTTCCATTGATTAAAACTAATAATTAAATATTGTAAAAAGGTCGAATAATTAATATTAACATCAATATTAACATGAGAAAAGTAGGCAGAATAAATATAACAATCGGGCGATTTGGGGAGGAACCAACAAAGTTAGAAATTGGAAAAGGATCTACTGTCAAAGATGCTTTAAACCAAGCAGGAATTAGTTTGTCCTCTGGTGAGACCCCTTGGGTAGATGGAGAAACAGCCGACATTCAAGATGTATTAGAGAACAAGGATGTTCTAAACATCGTAGGAAGAAAGGAGGGAGGAAGTTTCTAATCTAACCAAAAACAGGGGATATATTTTAACTGGTAAAATATCGGGTTTCCGAAGATGTGAGTTCAAATCTCATTATCCCTGCTATGATATTAAAAGGATTACTAAAAACTTATTATGATTCTTGTAAATCTTATATTGTAAAAGATAAGAAAGAGTTTGAAGATAAAGTAAAAAGATTAAAACTTGAATCAAAGTATTTAAAAGAAATCGAAAGATATAGCCTTTCAACGGGTAGTGATGAATTAAGAACAGAAAGTATTAAAGATTATTTAGAAAAATATACAAAAGAATTAAAGAGAGTGGCTATTGCAGAAAAAAATCTTACAAAGCAAGATCTTGTTAATGACTTTCAAATGTTAAATCACCATGCTTTTATGAAAAAGGTTGAAATAAAAGAAGATCATATAGATATTTATACAAAAAAACTAAAATTTCAGGGAAATGAGATTGGAAATTATCTAATTAAAATTTTTATTCATGACCTCTCTGATGGTATGAATATTGGGGATAGAATAAGAATTAAGAATTTAGAAAAAAGAATACAACTTGGAGGTGATGGAAATCATTTTGATCATTGGTTTGTAGAAGAAGAAAAACCTTGTTTTAATCAATGGAAAGAAGTCATAAAAAACTATCTTTTAAAAGGAAATTTATTTCTAACAGGATGTAACCTAGTTCAATTCTTATTATCAACAGGAAACCATGGATTTTTAGATATAGATCGTTGGATATCTATATTTAATGAAAGTGGAGAAAACAAAGAAATTATAGAAAGATCTCCAGATCCAGCGATTCCTAGCCCTGGCATTACTACTGCTACTGGTATGTATACATCAAGCGGTGATGGATTTGATTCTTGGTAATTAAATAACTATGAAAATAATTTATAAAATATTATATGGATCAGATGCCTATGGAACAACAATGAATGATAGCGATAGAGATATAAGGGGAATACTCTTGCCAACAATAAGTGAATGTTTATCTTTAAGAGAATTGAAAGAAGTTAGAAAAGAAAAAAAGAATGAGAGTAGTAAAATTATTGAAGATAAGGTAATGTTCCCAATTCAGAAATTCTTTAGGTTAGCAATTAAATCAAATCCAGCAGTATTTGAATGGCTATTTGTTCCAAAAAGTTGTATATTAAAAATGACTAAAGAGGGAAAGAGAATTAGGGATAATAGAAAATTGTTTTTGTCCCAAGAGATTTATTATAGGTTTAGGGGTTTTGCTATGTCAGAATTTAGTTCTCTTACCAAGCTAACTGGTAAAACTGGTGCAGATAGAAAAAAGAAGATTCTAAAATATGGATATAATCCCAAGAATGCCATGAATGTTATTCGTTTAATGGAGCAAGGAATAGAATTATTAGAAACTGCTGATATAACAATGCCAAGACCTAATGCGGAATATCTAAAGCAAATCAAAAGGGGTAAATTGCAATATAAACAGATAGTAGAGAAATGGAATGAATTAGAAGAAAAAATGACTAAAGCATTTAAAAATACAAAACTTCCAAATAAACCACAATTTGAAAAAGCAAATAAATTAATGGTAAGAATAATTAAAGATGAATATACATAACAAGAAATCAATTTCAAAGATTCCATATCAAGGAATCTTAGATAGAGATAATCATGAATGTCAGTTTTTCTGTGGGAAATATATATCTGAATATTTCAATCCTTTAATCATTTTTTTCCTAGATGGAAATCGTAAAAATTTAAAAGCAGAAAATTTATTAACTTTATGTGTAAAATGTATATTACAATTACCACCAAGAAAAAAAATGAACCTAGGTGCAGAAATTAAATCATTAAATGATCAAGGAATAATACATGGAATTAGAAATGTAGACGATTTAGATGAAGCCCCCTCTGCTTATAAAGATATAAGTAAAGTAATGGAGAATCAAAAAGATTTGGTAAAAATTGAAGTAGAATTACAGCCACTTGCAGTAATAAAAGCCTGATAATTGTATCAAAATGATACAATTAAACAAAATGAATGATACACTCAATATAAAACAGGGTGTGGAATAGTGGCAATTTCGCTCGGTCTGGATCCGAGAGATCGCAGGTTCGAGTCCTGCCTCCCTGACAAATAATATGAATGATGTAAAACGCTGGAGACAATCAAATGTAGATAACTTGGAAGATATCATTGGAGAACTAAAAGAGAAACTTAAAAAGCTTGAACAAAAATTAAAAGAAGAAATTAAAGAATTAAATTACTTAAGAAACATGGAGGAAAAACTATTAAAATTCTTACAAGAAAGTAATGCTATCGAGAAAGTATATGATGCTGATTCTTTATTTCAAGCATTTGTGGCTTGGGAATATATAATAGAGCAAGACAAACTAACACTTGGTAATATCTTAAAAACTCACAAGATATTGATGTTGCACCAACCAATATATTCCAATCAGAAAGGATATTTTAGAGATTGTAATGTTAGTGTAGGAAATAGAATTTGTCCTCCACACGCAAAAGTTCGTGGTTTGATGGATGCTTGGGTTAAAACTTATGATAGGAATGTTATAGATCCAAAGACAGCTCATATAGCATTTGAAGAGATACACCCATTCATAGATGGTAATGGAAGAATAGGAAGAATAATAATGAATTGGCATGGAATAAAAAAAGGATTGCCAATACTTATAATTCATGAAGGAGAACAACAACAAGAATATTATAGATGGTTTGAACTATTATAGTTAAAACTAAGTAAGAATATGACTAACGAACAAATATTTAAGAAAGCAATAGAGAAAGCTGTTAAGAATGGTTGGAAGAACCCTCACGAAAATACTGTTTGGCTTCAATTTTATTATAATGACATCTTCTCTCACGATTTTGCTAAAGCATTTTGGGGAGAAAGATATGAATGGTTATATGGCAAGGAATATGATAAAGAAATGGAAAAAATGTTAAAGGAAACAAATGAAAAACAAGATTGGCAATATCATCTTCAACAAATGGTATTAGAAGAAGAGCCATTAAAATACATAGAGAAGTTTTTAACTAAGTAATAACATAAATATATGAAGAAAGAATTAGAACAACTTAAAAAGGAAGAAATAAGGATAAGGGGAAAAATAAATAAAATTGAGGAAGAAGAAATTGACAAAGTTCAAATGCCAAGATTAAAGAAAATGGTTGGACAATGTTATGCATATAGAGATAATTCTTATTCTAAGGGTAATTATTGGGACTTATTCCGAAAAATTATAGATTGGACAAATACTAAAGAACGAGGATTTTATTTTATCTATGAAGAATTTTCAGTTGACTCATATGGAAAAATAACTTTAACAATTGATTGTATGCTTCCATATCTTAATAAAGAATGGTGGGATGTAAAAATTCCTTTTAGTGGCTTTGAAACAATTACCGAGAAAGAATATCTTGACGAAAAAAGAAAAATGTTTTCTGAAATGAATACTCAAAAGAAAATGAGAAAAATATTAAATAGTAAATATAATTAACCCCCAATAAAGCAATATAAATATATGGAAAAAGGAGAAAAGAGAAAATTAGAAAAAGCTGAATTAAAAGGAGCGGGAAAGATGTTAGATATGCTTTGGAATGGAAGTTATTATGAAATGGGCAAGGAAGCATCAAAAAGAATAGAAACAGAAATGATTTATTATTTTGGTGAAGATTGGCCTAAAGATATGTATAAATTGATTGAAGGAAGAAATCGTTGTATCAAACCAGTGAAAACATTAAAGGAATTATCTAAATAAGTTATGAGAAAAAATTTGAGAAGAATTAAAATTGGAATAAAAGATAAAGTAAAGGGTTTTTATGAATTGATAACCAGTGATTCATCTATTGTTTGCTTACCAGACAATGAATACATTATTCCAGAGAGTATTTTGGAAAGGTTAAGAGAAAAAAAGATTAAATTTAGTAAGTTAGTATGAAAAAGAAAAAACTTATGAAAATAATAATAACAATACTTTTCTCGCTTGTAGCTATATTTGATTTTTATTGGTATTTTACTGGTCATAGCATAATATATTTAATATGTGGAGTGATTGTTACATTTTGTGCATGGATCAGGTTAAATACTTTCTATTATGGACAAGAACAAAATAAAAAGTAAATTAGACAATATAAAAGAAGAATTATTTAAAAAATAAAAATATGATAACAGAAAAACGAATAGAGACATCTATTGAATATGCAAGAAAACAATATAAGCAAATTCATCCAAAATGGGTATATTTCTTATTGCTAGATTTGTGGGAAAAATATAAAACTTTAAAAAAGGAGAAATCAAGAATCTAAATTAGTAGAATAGTTCTTTTCTTAATAAATAATAATTTAGCTCCTGAAAAAATAAGGAGTTGAATAAATAATTATGTTAACATTAAAAGAATTAAAAGAAATGGATCCAAGTACGATTTTCTTGTCAGGAATAAGTATAGATGGTCCCGAAGGTATTAATATGGATAGATCTGGTAAAATGCTTCGTTGGGTAGCTATTAGAGGCGGAATACACGATTGGGCTATATATTGTGGATTAACATCGTGGTCAGAAGGATTGGTAGCAAGCAATGGAAATAAAGTTCACGACGAAGAAACAATTAAAAAACTTGTTCCTTGTGACGAAGAGGCGTTTGAGATGTATCGTTATTAAAATCCCAAAAGAGAATTATTAAATTAGTAGAGTAATAAATTAAAAGGAGAAAATTATGAATACAGAACAAATAACTCAATTAGTAGAAACAATTAAAACTCTTAATCTTAATATAGATAGTGAGAGTGCTGTTCAAATAGTTGAAGAAATAAAACCTCTTGTTTGGGCTTTCTTAATAAAAGACATTATTGGAGAACTAGCATTTCCTATAATAATTTTGGGGACTATTTATATGATTATTAAAACTTTTAAATGGGCTGGTGAAAAAGGTTATCTAAGTGATTAAATTAGTAGAGTAATACCAGTAAACCCCACTTAATTGGTATAAGAAATGAGTTATACCAGTAGAGTAATATAAGGAGATATGAAAATTATGGAAGAAATAGCACAAGCAATATTCTTTTTAGCATTAGCAATATTTATTCACGGGCTTTTCACAATGAACTAACTAAGGAGTAATAATATGAATAAAGAAGAAATAATTAAGATTATCATAAAAGAAATTGAATGGTGTAAGAAAAATGCTGAAGATAATTCAAAAGATTGGAGAGATGGATTTATTGAAGGATTAAAACAGGCAATTCGTTTAGTAAATAAATCTAAATAACCCCTAAACATAAGTAGCGGGATAATAATGAATTAAGTATTATGAAAGAGATAAATCGTTCTACAATAAGTACAAAATCAAGAAGCAATGATTATTATCTTGAAAGAATAGGCATTGAAAGATTTGGGGGATTGGAGGTTTTTTCCACAGCAGGAGATATTAGACCTCCTTATCCTTATCAATGGAGAGCAACCTCAATATTCTTTGGAGATGACCCATTTGAGGGGATAGGAAGAACTCCATTTGAGGCTATTAAAAAACTTTATAAAGTAATGAAGAAAAACAATCTCTAAACCCCCAATTAACTAAGTAGTAATAATAAATATATGAAGAAACAAATAAAAGAGTTAGCCCGAAAATTAAAAGAGTTAGGAGAGATGTTGCCAAGAGAATATCAAGCAATAAGGTTCGGAGATAGTTTTATGATGTGTAAAGGGAAAAATGTTATCAACGGTGAGATTAAGATGGAAAGGATAGAGAATACTGGCATTATAGCCAAAACCGAAGCAAATGCTCGGGCTAAAATGCTAATATACTTATTAAAAAAGAATCTAACTAAGGAGTAATATAAGGAGATATGAAATGTGTAATTTGTAAAAAAGAGGCAATGGAAAATTCAGTTATTTGTTCTGATAAATGTGCTAAAATAAGATTAAAGTTATTTGAATTAGATAATAAGTATTTTCCTACTCACGGATGTGATAATTGTTGGGGTGATTTACACCAAGGATGCACAGAAAAATGTAGGAGAGAGTTTGATGAATCAAGAAAGTTTGGCAAAGATTTATGGTCTTTAGTCCATCTAATTTTTAAGTAATATAAGGAGTAATAATATGACAATACAACAACAACAATTAGAACAACTTTGTGAAAAGGAAATATTCTTATTGTATTCTTATTATCAAAATATAGTAATGTGGGGTAGATTTATGAAAGATAATAAGCCTAGTAATGAAAAAACAGCTGAAGAAATATCAAAACTTGTTATAGGAAACAAAATGCTTAATAGTAATTATTCCGAAGAGCTTATTAAAAGAAAAGTAAATTTCTTAAAAAATGGAGTATTAAAAGGACTTAATAAAATAACTAAGGAGTAATAAATATGAAACAAGAAATAACCGAGGACGAATATATGAAAAAAGGATTAGCCAAAGAGGTTAAGAGAGTCTTCAAAGAGGTTGAGAACCCTTATTTAGATGTTCATAATGGTGATGGGCACGATTATAGGATTTTTAAAGAAGCCAGAGAAACATTCAAAAAAGCAATACTTAAATTAGTAATATGACTTATAAAGAAATAGAAAAAGAGTTTGATAAAAAGTTTATTGAGCCTGGGTTTTCAACAGATAACTGGGTAAAAGTTCAAGCCTTCATAAAAGCCAAAATAAACCAAATAATAGATGAGATGATAGGAGAGGTAGAGAAAATGGAAAAAGGGATAACTGGTTTAGATAATTGGACTGCTGAATTAGGAGATGTGGCAACACAAATAGTCAAAGGGCTAATAAAATTAAAAAAATATAAAAAGAAGTTTAATATATGAAACAAGAAACAACAGAAGACGAGTATATGACAATTAAAAAAATATTAAAAGAGTTTGATAAAGAG
>Ga0307928_10000995_pt1 | contig 21275 bp, 38 predicted proteins | sample AceLakmetagen232_FD_201815 | JGI IMG/M metagenome (GOLD analysis project Ga0307928, IMG submission 201815) | Saline water microbial communities from Ace Lake, Antarctica - #232 | ecosystem: Environmental > Aquatic > Non-marine Saline and Alkaline > Saline | place: Antarctica: Ace Lake... | reverse complement strand
ATGGGTTGCACTAGGAGAAGGCAGAGTTTTAGTAGGTTATGATGATGATGCAGTAGCAGGAGACATTGGTGCTGCAATGGCAGAAGAAGGAGGAAGTTTAACGCACACTTTAACAGCAGATGAAATGCCAGCACACATTCATTATGAAACTGCATGGAGAAGTTTAGGTGGTGCAGTAAATCATTTTTCACAAACAACAAAACTTACAACACTAAGAAATACTGTTTCAACTGCAGGTGGTGATGACCCACACACAATTGTACAACCATACATAACAGTAGCTATGTGGAGGAGAACAGCATAAAATGAAAAAGAAAATATGGATTACAGGAATTATAGCACTTCTATTAATAGGGACTGCTATAGCAACAACATTTAATACAAAATTAGAAGCAATAACTTATTTTGATACAATGAAAGATACAATAGAAACAAGTATAACTAAAATTAGTAATACTATAGAAATTACTACAGATAAAGTATGTATGATAGATTATTATTCAGAAAAAACAATTTGTTCAATTTGTTTTAGATACGAAGGAAGTGAAAATAATAGTTGTATAGTAATACCAGAAAATACTATTTTAGATGAAGACAATGTTTGTTTTACATACGAAGGAAGCGATAATTGTTGTATAATATTACCAGAAGATAACACTTTAGCTGAAGACAACCTTGCAATAGAAAAAATGGCAAAAGAAAATATCGCATATGATATGCCTAGAGAAGAAGTTAGTTATACTGCAAGAATTATGAAAGATAATACACTAAGTATTTCAGAAGAGATTACTGAAATTGTTAAAACATAATAATTTATATATGAAAGAACATTATAAAATTTAGAAACCATAAGATGAAAAAAAACATAATATCAACAATTTTAATTTTAATTTTAATAAATCTAGGCACAGCCTTAGCTCTAGAAGAATGCGGAGATTCAACACCAATAAACAAAGATTGTACTCTAATCTCGCCTTACATAAGCTACTGCTCGACCTATGACTTAGACATCTATTATTCAAACGGCACGTCATTCGCTTCAGACGCAACAATTTCCCAAATAGGAACTTCAGGTATTTACAATTATACTGTAAACTTTATTTTAGTAGATACTTACATAGTAAAATTATGTGATGATTCAATCAGAACAATAACAACACTAGATCCAGACTCATGGACTCTTGGAACTAGTTGGTGGAGTTACCTAATTCAAATATATCATTACACTCTTGCAGGAGGTTATTAATGCCGGACATCAACGATAAATTCGTAATTTATTATGCACCCAAAGGATATGGGAGCTCGTTAACAGTCACAATTTCAGTTTATGATACTATTGGAGAAACAGAAGTAAATGCTCAATCAATGACTGAATTAGAAAACACAGGAATCTATTATTATAATTTTTATCCAAAAAAAAGAACCAGCTATACGGCAATAATGGATTGTGTACAAAGACCTTATAAAGCTCACCAAATTATTAGAATAGAAAAACAAAAAGTCAGCGGAGCAGTAACAATCCCTAAGATTGCATTTCCTCCGAAGACCTGGCAATCAAAAGACAAAGAATCTGTAATCAAAATGATTAATAAAATATCGAGAACTCAACTAGAAACAAAAAAACAAGAGATTGAAAATCTTAATGAATTACAATTAAAAGACAGAAACAGTCACTCAGAATTATCTAATCGAATGACTGAATTAGAAAAAATCCAAACTTTATCTAAAAGAAATTCACAAGAATTAATTGACAAAGGAATTGATTCAATGAAAAACTCTAACACAACATTTTTAGAAAAACAATTCGACTCTCTAAAAAAAACATTCCTTACTGAAGTAAATAATCTTTCAGAGTCAACATTAACTTCAAAAATAAAAGAATTAAATCTTAAAATTATTAAATTTTCTAAGTTAGCAGATGAAACAAATGCAAACATAGGACTTTCAAACGAATTATTTTCATCAAATCTTAAAAATAAACTTGATAAACTAACTCAACAAGCAGACGATTTAATACTATTATTGAAAAATGCAGAAAACTAAAACTCCAGTAATGGACACACTTAAAGAAAAAAAACCTTATAAGTTTGTCCTCCAGGAACACATCAGGGGAAAAAGTGCACATCTAGATTTAAGGCTAGAAGTTAATAATCATCTAATTGGATTTACATTAGATGACCCTGGAAAAGTAGGAGAACAGAAAAAATTCACAAACACTTTAGGTTTAGAAAATAAAGTTCTCTGTCAATTAAAATCAAAACAACCAAAAGAATGGCTTAATGTAAAAGGTGAAATTAATCCAGGAGAAGTTGGAGCTACAAAAAATCTCCCAACTAAGTTCAAAATACTAGACTCCGGAACTTATGAAATGGGAGCTCAAAAACCTCATTTACTCGAAGTTTTTCTTAAAGGAAAAGTCTATAAAGGAAGATTTATTTTTAGAAAACTTCTAAAAAAAACAGAGTGGGAAGAAAAGGCAGGAAAACAGCCTTTTGTTTGGTTTGCATGGAAACCAATAGAACAAAGTCCTTACGTACTTTCATCTAGATCTATTAACCAAAATTGGATTCCACCAAAAGGAAAATCTGCAATGAACTCAGAATGGGAAGCAAAAATACCATCTGATTTAAAATGGTGGGAAAAAAATTGGGAAGGGGCTAAAGCAACTGCAGCACTTTCAGAAATCAGAAAAATGTTATTAAAAAGAAATGTTCTTGAACTTGAAAAAATGAAATTTATATTGCAAAAAGTCAAAGGAGAATTACAGCTTAAATTTTCAAATGGCCTTTATTTCATTCTAGACGCTAACCCTCAGATTCAGAAGAAAGGAATAAATGCAGTCAAAAAAACTTTTACAGACCCTAAGTTTTGGGACATAAAAGATGGAATTCTTGAAAAAGGAGCTGTTGATACTATTGAAACAACAGAAAAATTCTCTTCATTTAAATTCTCAGGAACTAAACTAAAAGGCTTCTGGACTATTAAAAAACTTAATGAAAATTTTATTTTAGAAACATCACAACCTACAGCAGAACCAAAAAAACTTCATAATCTTTCAGAATGGCAAATCGGCTCTATAGTTAACTTATCAAAAGATGAAAACTTACTTCCTGTTAACATCGCAACTCTAGTCGGTTGCTCAAAAGAAACTATTAAATACTGGCAAACCAAATTACATTTAAAATGAAATACTCAAAAGAAGATATTGAAATAATCAATAACAATCCTTTTCTAAGAAAAGGAGAAGCTCAAATAATTAAAGATATAATGCTTATGTTACCAAAAAACCCAAGCATACTAGAGATAGGAACTTTCAAAGGAAAAACTGCTATTCTTATGGCTAAGACCAGGCCTGACTCAAACATAATTACAATTGACCCTCATTATGGAATCCCTGACCATCAAGAGATATCTTCTTCATTTGAAGCAGTTATAAAAAATATAATATCTGAAAATCTACTTCATCAAATAATTCATATCAAAACAAACTCTCAACTTTATACTCCTACTAAAAAATTTGATTTAATTTTTATAGATGGAGGACATACTTACAATGATGTCAAACATGACTTTGAAAAGTTTAAACATTACTGCAAAGAAGAAGGCATTATAGCTTTTCATGATTATGGAATTTATCATACTGCAATCATAGGAGTTACTAAATTTTGTGACTCAATCAATGTAAAAAAACAGATTGGAGGAACAATTTGTTTTTTTAAAAAAAACCAAATCGAAGAAAACCTCGTGGAGAATAAAGATGGAAACTAAATATCGGTCAATTGCTGAAGCTGTTTTAATATTAGGCATAATTATAGTTGGAGGAATTGCTGTAGGAAATTTAGGCCCAGAAGCAAAACGTTGCGTTTCTAGAAATTTAATCATGCCTTCATGTGATTCAATCAAATCATGGGGAGATGGAGAAAAATGTATAAACGAAGAATTAGGAAACAAAATATGTCCAGAACCTTGGGAAGACTTATCAAACATAATTGAAGATTCACCTCAATCTACAGAAACATTTAAAGTTGCAGCCAATGGAGGAATATTCTCTTGTGAAATTGATAATGGTTATGTTGGAAGTTATTCTCACTGCATTAAACAAGACGGAAAAGAAGGTTATCTTGCTGAACTTATAGTCTCAGCGATAAAATAAAAAATGTCTAAAGTCTTAATTGGAATTGGAACATTCGATAAATTCTCCTATATAGAGAACAAATGTTTTGAATCAATTAGAAAACAAACAAACAAAGATTTTGATGTACTCATAGTAGATAACTCAGAAACAAAAGGCCACTATTTCGATTTACTCACCAAAAACCCAGATTTTAAAATAAAACATATCAAAAGAGCAAGATTTTTCAGAGACGCTCTTGCTTTAACTAGAAAAGAAATAGTAAATTATGCTGCAACCTCAGACTATGAATATCTTCTATTTATAGATGTTGACCACATATTGCAACCAAATACATTAGAAAAACTAATTGCTCATAAAAAAGATTTTACAACAGCATTAATAGGTTATTTTTCCAGGGACGTTTCAACAATTTATAAAAAAGGAAATAATAAACAACTTGAAGCTTACAAATGGTCTGAACTAGAAAATAAAAAACTTCTTGAAATCAAAAGCTCAGGTCTTGCATGTGCTCTAATAAAAACAAAATTTCTCTTAGGAATTGAATTTTTTGTCACACATAAAAAAATGGCTTTCTGCGAAGATACCACTTTTTGCGCGGACCTTATAGAAAAAGGAGCAAAATTGTTTTGTGATCCTTCGGTAAAACCAATTCATGTACATATTTCTTTTAATGAAAGGATAGAAAGAAGAAATTGTTCATTTAAATCTCTAAAAGTACCTAATCAAGCCCAATTCTAAATTTAATTTATATATAAGTTTTACTTTTATCCTTGATATGGAGCTTCAAGACCAATTCGAATTACCTTTAGTAAAAGACCTTCTAGAACAAAATGAGAATCTTAGAACTCAATCTCAACTACAAAGTGGAACTAAAATTCCTGATTCTAAAATAGAAAATATCAAAGTACCTTACACTATAAAAAACAAACTTCTTATGAATGAAGGAGACCATAACGGAATTTTCTACCCAGCAGAAGAAATTAAATCAAAAACACTTGAAGCTAATGAAAAAGGATTAATCCTTGACCATAAAGATACATCTAACGAAGGAACATCTGCATGGACTGGTAAAGTTGAAAATGTAAACTGGCAAGACAACGGAACTGATGGGCCAGGTATGTACGGCGACCTTATTATTGTCGATAAACCAGTTGCTCAAAAACTTGCAGCTGGAGCTAAATGGGGAATATCTCCAACAATAGATTACGAAAAAAGCGAAGCAAATGGAAAAATAACTGCAACTGATTTACTTTGGAAATCATTTTCATTTGTTATAACTCCCGCAGTTAGGGAAACAATGTTAAATTCAAAACAGGAGGAAACTACAATGGCAGAGCCAGAAAAAACAGTTCCTTACACACAAAAAAATAGTAAGGGAAAAGAAGAAACAATATTACAAGTAAACGAAGAAACATTTAAATTATTAGAAGCAAGAGATACAGAATTAGCTGAACTTAAAGAATTCAAAGAAACTATCGAAACCGCAAAAAAATCCAAACTCGCTTCTGAACTATCTGCAAACGAATTTCTTATTGGAAGAATTTCAGAAGATGAATTAGCAGACAGAGAAAAAGCATTATCAACAAAATCAACAGAAATTCTAAGTGAATTAGTTGAAATTGTAGGAACTCATGCAGAATTAGCTTCTTATCAAGAATTTGTAAATGCCTTTATGAAAAAAAATAAAGGCGCTACAATCGCTCAAGCTGCAAAAGCCTGGAAAAAACAAAACGCAGGAAAGGAACCGGATAAAGAAAAAAAACCGGATAAAGAAAAAGAAAATCTAGAAGATGATTCAGATAATACAAAAGACACAGACAAAAAGGATGAAGCTTCCCTAACTCAATTAGGTGGAGATAATTCCTCAAGAAATCAATCAGAACTTTCAAAAGCGAATCCTGATGTTAAGGACATAGATGTCGGATTCTACAATGAGCTTGTGAAAGATGTTAACGGAGGGGTAATGTTAAAATGAGATCTATAGCAGAATTATCAAGAAAACAAGTAACACTTGCAGCAGAAGGAGCCCAAACAGATATGTCAACATCTGGAATTACATCAGGTGGATTACAATCTACAATTTGGAAAAAAGAAGTTCTAAAATTTGCTGAAGTAACTAGAAAACTTGACCAACTTATTTATACAAATAAAGAAATGGTTAATTCAAAAGATTACATCTTAAATGTACCTTATAACAGTTCACATTTAAGTGTTGATGTATCACCAGCAGATGGAGAAGGTGGAGTAAGGGATTGGACAGAAATGACCAATTTAACCAAATTCAGCTTTACCATAGCAACAACTGACTTTTTAAGAGGAGGAGTTTCTATAACAAAACAAGTCTTCATGACTTGCGCAGTTGACCTTCTTGCTCAAGCAAGATATACTATTGCAGAAGATATAGCCGATGATGTTGACTTAGCAGTTGCAACTATGCTGCAATCAACATCTATAACAACCAACCTACTTTGGGGCGGAGACGCAACACAAGTACAAGACCTTACAGCTGGAGACGTTTTAACAACTGACCTAATTGCTGATGCAATGACAAAGATTGAAGTAAATAACTTCATACCGAAATATTTTATTATTTCGCCATATCAAAAAGCAACCTTGCTAAAAGACTCTCAATTTGTCAATGCAAGCGAATATGGAAGTAATGAAATTGTCATGAAAGGTGAAATTGGAATGTACATTGGTTTAAAAGTTATTGTTGTAAATAATGCTAACATGGCTTATTTATCAAATGGAACTGAAACCAACGAAGCAGCTACACCTGGAGAAAACATGAACACTAACATAATGCTAGGCCAGAACAAACAAGGTCAAGATATTGCAGGTGGAATTGCTTGGAAAGAGCTTCCTCATATTGATTATGAATATGACAAAAACGAAGCTAGACACAAAATATTCTATGACCAGGCGTTCACTACAAGTATTATGTTTACAGAAGCTGTAAGCTTGATAAAAGTAACCCAAACATAGATTTTTTTTCCTTCTTTTTTTGGAGGAGCTTCATACTCGTTAAACATGACAAGAACAATAAGAGTCCTTAATGGACTTAAAAAAACTGGATTTCACTCTGGCAGATTACACGCTAATAATATTATTTCTGGAACTGTCGATGTTACTTTAGGAAGCGGAGACGGAACTGCTACAGTTACTTTTGCAAAACCTCTTAATAATGCAACTTATAGAGTTTTACTTTGCCCTCAAGAAGCAACTACAAATGATGATTTAACTCTTTCTGTTACAACTAAAACACCAAAATCTTTCGTAATTAATGTATATTCAACTGACCATACTTCTCCAATCACAATAGGATTTTTAGTATTAGCTAATCACATGGACAATGTAGCTGATTCAAATTCTCGATTCGGTTTCCATTCAGGCCATGCTTATTTCAAAAACTTACAATGGGGAAAAGCAGAAGTAGCTATAAGTGGAGGAGCTGGAACTGATAAAATAATTACATTCAAAAAACCTATGAATAACAAACCACTTATTTTCCTTTCCTTTGATGATGATACTGCAGTAACTGCAGGTTTTGCTTATATTGGAGCAGTTCAAACTAATGGTAAATTCACTATTGATGTAACGGCAGTAGCTGGACCATCAACTACAGTAGATATAACCTGGTTAGCCTTTGATCCAGGATTCAACTTTGGAACTACTGATGCAGTTGCTCATAAAAATGTAACTGACCAAAACAAACAAGGTAAATTCGGAATCCACTCAGGAAATTTCAGAGCTAAAAACTTCTTAGGAGGTTTTAATGTTGATACTACAGATGCAAGTGGAGACGGAACAGATGCAGTAACTTATGGTAGTATGATGAAAAATACTCCAGTTGTTTTCGTAGGAATTCAATCTCCAGTGGATGATATTACTGGAATTGCTTATGCAAGTACAATTACAATCGCAGGCCATACAGTTGGAGTAAATAACTCAAACACAACAAGCACAGCACTTTATTATGGATGGCTTGCAATAGACCACGAATTCAGAGCAACTAATGCAGCTGAATAAAATAGGTGAAAATATGACAGAAGAAAAAAAAGTAGAAAAAATTGACACTTCAAATTGGAGATATGCTAAAAATAAAGAAATTGAAGAAATAAGAAAAAAAAGCAAAAGCAAAAATGGAACCACCACTACAGAAACAATTAATACAGCTGGACTTTCAAAAGTATCTAAAGAAAGAGTAAAAGATATTGCAGAAGACCTAAAAGATGATGGAAAAAGGAATTACTCTAACAAGAAAAAAAAATAAATAAATAATGCCACGAACACAAACATTATCAGGTGAAGTAGTCACAGTTACCGAAACAAAAGGAACTGACACAACAAGCAGACATTGGTTTTTAGTTTATGGAACGAATCAAGGAATTACAGATTTCCTAAACGAAAACAATATACCTGAACATAAAGTAAAACATTTAAGTTTTGTAAGTTCGATATGGTATTGTTGGTATCACAAATAAAATGGAATTAACAAACCCAGTTAAATGGACAGTCGGAATTTTTATAGGAGTCTTAGTCTTACTAGGAGGATTATATTCTGCAGAAGTATTTGAAGATAAAATAGTTGTAAAACTTTCAAGTGATGTTTGTAATGATGCAACTCTAAGAGTTACAAAAGATGATTTCACTTTAAAATGTGGAAGATATATTGCATTTCAAGCTGACACTATAACTGAATATTATAAAACGTATGGAGTCGATGAATGGGTTAAAAATAACAGATTCGTAGGAAGAAATAAAAAATCAATAGACTTAACTCTTGTAGATTATGGAACTTATTTTGATATCATCAGAACAACTAGGTATCGAAAAGGAAAACAATCTATTGAAGATGGAATCCTTAAAGAAACTTATACTTTCACAAAAGATAAAATTAAAATAACTTATGATTACAAAGTAAAAAACAATGCTTTACATAGAATCTCTATGCGAATCAAAAAACAAAAAAAAGCTTATCTTGATACATTCGACCCAAACGGCTATGATTCAATTTTATCAAACAATATTCTTTCTTATCAAGGTTATGGAAATTTATTAATAGATCCTACGGTTACTCTAAATTCTCCAACTACAGCTACCACAGTTTACAATGAAGGAGATACAATTCCTTTAAATTGTTCATTCTCTCAAACTAACGATACTAATCTTAGAAATGTTACTTTAAACTGGACTGCCCTGGATGGAACATGGGACACAAACGGAACAGTAGATATAACTGGAAATGGCTCAGTTGTCTTCTCAAGAACTATTCCTCATTTAACAACAAATGGAACTGGAACATTTTCATGGAATTGTGTTGTTTGTAACACAACTGCATGCTCAGAAGGTGCAGCCGATTATGTTGTTGATGCAAGATATAAACCACACATTCCCTTAATTTCAACACTAAACACAACTAATTTAAATCTTTTAAATGGTTCAGATTGGGGATTATCAAGTCTTTATCCTGAATATTCAAATGCTTCTAATCCAAATGATGTTATAATTAATTGGACATGGACTGGAATGCCGGATAACAATACGGCTGTTTATTTCAATTTATCTTATTATGGAACAAAAAACAATACAAGATACAAAGATACTTACTTTAATTTCTCAGGTTCACCGGGAATAAATGATAACGCAACAAGGCATACTTATTTCCAAGTTGAAAATTTACCAGTTGATAGTTACTATGTAACTTTACACGCATGTAATTCCTTAAATACCTCGCTATGCTCAAATTATACAATACTAAATCCGATTGATATTTTTGATTATTCTATAGGTATAGCTTCAGGAGAATCAAATATTAGATTCAGCCCTCAAGCAACAATGACTAAAGGAGCAGCATTAGGACAAACTAATGATAAAGGTATTATTCAAGTAGATTGGTTAAAAGGAGAAAGTTATCCTGATGGGGAATTAAATTTAACTCTTAACATAACTTATGGAGATAAATGTCAAACATTTTATGCTGGAAAAAATAGCACATCTTCAGAAGCGATTTCAATTTCAAATAACACAATTTCAACTATATGGAATACTGTTACTACAGACCCAACATATATATGGTTGTGGTTAACTAAATCAAGTTGCAGCACAACAACAACAAGCTTTGATATTGATGTAGAGGCAACACTTGACTAGGTGGTATCATGGGATATGCCACTGTTTCGCTGTTTAGGCACTTAACAAACATCAAAAAAGAATTAATTTCTGATAATGAATTAGCTTCTATATTTATAATCTCAGACAGATTAGTAAATAAACAAATTATAACTCCAGTAGTAAAAGAAAAATTATTAGGAGAAATAGACGGAACTAATAAAGATTTCAAAACTTCTCATGCTCCTATTTCTGATATTAATACAAAAAATATTTTAACTTTAGACACATGCGATGCAACAACTGATTGGACTGCTTCAACTGATGCAACAGATGAAACTTTAACAGGTCAATTAGTAGAGGGCTATGGGGCATTAGCTTTAGGAAAAGATGGAACTTCCACTACTGCATTTGGCTATACTAAAACAGTAACTTCAAAAGATGGAACTGGAAGAAGACTTAAACTTGCATTATTCATTAAAGATGTAAATGTTCTTAAAAAAACTCAAGCACTTTCAATTAAAGTTGGAAGTGCAGCAGATAAAACCTATGGTATTATTCTACAAAGAAATCAATTAAAAAACGGACTTAATGAATTTAACTTTAGTCTAACAGATGATATGTTAGCTTCTGGAACTCCAGTAATATCTGCTTTAGTTTATCTATCGATTGAATTCACAGTAGATACTAATTCAGACACAATAACTCATGGGGATATTATAATGGATTACTGGAGACTCGAGGATATTGATTCCCCTGATACAGCAGATGTAACTGTTTATTATGCAACAAATGATGATGATACTGGATGGGTTGAATATGGAAGTTCTCAAACAATTACTTCATTACAAGCAGATGAAGGAATAATAACTATGACATCAGCTCCAACAACAACAACTGCTGAAAAAGGAGTCTTTGCTTCTTATGGTTATACTTCTATAAGTATGGACTGGAAACTAATTAATGCAGCTGCTTGTTACATGGCCGCACATTTAGCAAGTTTTAAAATATCTGGTAACGCTCCTAATTATGAAGCCATTTCAGATGTCTTTGCAAGAAGAGATTTAGCAGGAGCTCCTGATGAATGGCTTAGACTTTCAATTTCATTAATCATGGATGCAATAGGCCATGGAAATACTGGCATTGGTTTTAGAAATATCCAAACCAATGACTTAGCAAATGATTTAAAGGTAAGATAATGACATATACAGCAACTTATACAACAATAGCAATCGTAAGAGCTAGAGCTAAAAATATTGGTGCAGCAGCTCCAGCTGATGCAGAAATAACAGAATACATTGGACAAGCTCAAGCATTAGTCGATGGAATACTAGGATTTTCTGTAATTGAAAACTTCGATGAAACAAAACATGGTATAATCAGAATGGTCACAACAGATATAACAGCCTTCTATGCAATTGCACATGATCCTTCAGGATTTACTTCAATTTCAGAAGCAGCTTTAATTCTTGATTTAATTTATACAAATATGCTAAGAGGTCTTACACTTCTTAAAGATGCAAGAATCCAAACAAGACTGAAGGAGGAATAATTGGCAATTCTTTATCCAGGGATTCAATCTATAACAGGATTTCCTAGAAAATTTAAAATAACAGAAGATGTCCAAAGAGTTAATTGGGCAACTGTTGAAGAAGTTGAAGCATTAGGAGAATCAGTTGCTTCTCAAATTTCAGAACTCCAGGTAGAAGTAGCTTCTGCCAATATTTCTCATGCTCAATTATTAGGAATAGGAACCAATGATCATCATGATAAATCTCACGGAGATACTCATAATGGGGACGGAAGCGATTCTTTTCAATTACCATTCGAATTTAAAGATAATGGAGATGTTGTTGCAAAAATAGATATTAATGGAAATGTTTATGCTAAAGGGAGGTTCTTAAAATTACAATAAAATTAACAAAAATGTTAATAATTATTTTCTTATTAACATGTATGACCTATTTTGTTAATAGTTATTCTACTTACGGAACTCCATCAGAATTTGGAAATTCTTCTGATACAACTTGTTATATTGGTGGAGATAATGGAATTGTAAATTGCACAGGAAATGCTTATCTCAATTTAGTATTTGCAGATATAATTGGAACTTCAAATTCATCCTCATACTGGGATGATTTAAATTCTCCATCAGATATTGTATGCACAGACCTTGACCAAAGTTGTTTTTCATTTATAGATAATTGTTCTGCAGACCAATCCTGCGATAATGTAATCTACACTACAGATAAATTAGGAAACACTACTCTAGAAATAGAAAAAGTTAGTTGGAATAATGTAACTAAAAGTGAATGGATAACTCCATCCTATGTTTTAGACATAGATGATGAAGATATTGAATCAGACATAAATACTTATGTAGATATTGCCGGAGATACTATGACTGGAAATTTAGGTTTAGATGATAATGCAGGAGAAAGTCCAAAAGTAATTTTTACAAATGAAAATAATTATGTTTCTCAAATATACGAACAAACAACAGGAGATCTCAGAATAGAAGCATATAATAATCTTGAAATAACTAAAGGGGGAATTGTTTCAATAGATGGAACTGATATTGATTCAAAATATGTTTTAGCAAATACCTGGACTTCTCATGATAATTATCCAGCTACTTGCGCAGCTGCAACTCCATTCATAGGAACTATTGGAGACACTTCAACTTGCAGAGGAATTGTTTCAGACACTTCCCCTCAACTAGGAGGATATTTAGATACAAACGGTCAGAACATAGGTTCTACTTCAGATGAAATTGAAAATATTTATATTACTACAAATTCAAAAATCTATTTAGGAACAGGACAAGAAGGGGAGGTTTACTATGATGGCTCAAAAATCATTATTAAAGTTAATTAGTATTTTTGTATTCATTTGTTTAATTCCAAATGTTCATAGTATTGTTATCGAAGATTTTGAAGATGTTTCAGATTGGTCAATAAGTGGAGCTGATTGGTATTCATTAACAACTTCTACTGATTATGTACTTGAAGGAACTTATTCTGGAAAAGGATTATTACATGGAGTAGAAGATTCCCTTATTGAAAAAACTTTTTCAAGTTTTGATATATCCTCAACAGAAAATATTTCAATAGGACTATGGGTTGATGAAGCTGATTTTGCTTATGATGATATCATGGAAATCGAATTTAAAGACTCTGGAGCTTCGAGTTGTTCAGGTACTGGTATGTCTTGGACTAAAACAGATATAAATGATGAAGCATGGACAATACTCAATTCAACTGGTATCTCAACTTGGAGTGTTTGTGATACTTCAGATATAACTTATATTGCTATAGGAATATTTTCAGGAGATGGAAGCGACCCAACAACTTGTTATCTAGATATACTTCAAACTATAACAGTTTTAACAGATTCTTGCACTCCTCCAGCTTCTGGAGATTGGAATATTATTAATGGAGACGATTGCACTCTTTCTGTCTCAGATACAATTACCGGAAACTTAAATATTTCAGATGGTGGATTAGCAATACAAAATAGTGGAGCTCTCACAACTCAAGGAGGATATATTTATGTCTATCCTGGAAGCAATTTAACAATAGAATCAGGAGGACAAATCAATGGATGATATTAAAAAATTCAAAGAAATTAACAATGGAAGTTATGTAAAATACTCAGTAAAAGACCTGGTTGCAGGAATTCACACCAAATTAGACAGAATTGAAAATAGCTTAGCAAATGGTCAAATAAAATTTGCTAAAATAGATACAACTCAAAAAATACACAGAAGACTAATTATAGGCATAGGAAGCGCTTTAGCAGGATTTTTATACTTAATATTACAACTTACCAATACCATATAAAAAAAACACTCAGGAGGACTCAAAATGGATTTAACACCAATATATGTAGTAGGAGCAGGTTTATTAAGATCCATCTTAGGATGGCTTAAAAATAGCTTAGCAGACGGAAAAATAGACAACTTAGAATGGAAATTACTTGGAGAAACAACAATAAGAGTTGGATTAATCGGCTTAGTAGCTGCTTATTTCCCTGGTCTTGATTTATCGGGAATTGAATTAATAGCAGTATCAATAGGCGGAGATTTAATCTTAAATGCAGTTAAAAACATAAAAAATAGATAAATACAAACAAAACAAGAAAAAGAATCTGTTCACTTTTCAGCGTTAAAGCCAGTTCTCTAACTTGCCCTCAAACTATACTAATATACATTTATCTATATAAATCTTTCTCTGTCAGGACAATTTTAAGAAATATGCACACTTAACACCTTCATTTCCATTGGAACTTAAAAAACAAATGTAAGGTCTTATAAAATATGTATGTACACGAGAGTATGTAGGATAAGGGTAATTGAAATAGGCAAAATCTACTCCCCCATCACAAAACCCCTATCTCGTAGCTTCATGACAGTCCGCACACAAATACGTTAAATCATCAATCGCCTCCTTGTAAAGACTCTCATAATCTTCATGATGAACCTCACCATGAGAACCAACATCAGCACCACATTCCTCGCAGCAACCTCTGGCTCGTTCAATAACTTTAAGTCTTTTTTCTTTCCACTCAGAACTTTGCAAATACTCTTTATATCTCTTATAAGAAAAAGCGTCAATAGAATATACTGGCTTAAACTCAATCACAACTCCCATCAGATTAATTATGAAAAACTAATAAGTATTTAAATCTTTCTACACTCCAATATGGACAATATTCCCTCTGCCAACTTTTTAATTTCTCAGGCGAAATAACTGAACTGTCTAACAAATGACTCTTCAATCCGAACTTCTTCTCGTTGACAACTATTTATTAATACATACTTTATTTTTTATGTGGTTGCTATTAAATTCCTTGTGTAACTTGTCTTTGTAAGCAAATCTCGAACTAAACACACTCGGGACATTCATTATCAATTCGCTATGTAAGCTTTCAGCGACATTACGCCAGAATTGATATGAGTCCACTCATTAGCAACGCTGTTTAGAGATTTGCAATAAAGCAAGTCCACCGAGGAAATTAAATGAAACCAAAAAAAGAATTTAAAGTTGGCTTAATAAAAGCAGCAGTCTTTGAGCGAGAAGCTCAGGGAAAATCAGGTAAATTTGTGAGTCAATCAGTATCTCTGCAACAGAGTTACAAAAAAGATGGCGAGTGGAAAAATCCATCCTTAACAATCGTTAAGAAAAATCTTGCAAATACTATTAAAGTTTTACAAAAAGCAGCTGTTGAATTGGGAGTAGCGTTTGAAGCCATCCCTGACGAATTAGTTGACTCAAATAGCGAGGTGATATAAAGTGATTACAACATCTGAAACTGACATTGTAATGTCTAAATCAAGATTTTACGACATAATTTGGGCTATCGAACAATTAGATATCCCAGAAGATAACTTACCGAAAAGTATATTAATAAGAAGCTTTCTAGGTGGATTATATGCAGACGTAAAACTTCTCAAAAAATGTGATGCTCGAGTAGCTCGAACTGAAACATTAGCAAACAAAAAAAAAATAAAAATAATAACAGAGGCGATTTAAATGAAATTCAAAGAACTAACTGAAACAGAAATTCTTATTCAGTTAAAGACATCTCTCAAAGGAACTGGAAAGTTCCAGGAGAACTTCGAGCACGAACAACAATACAGATGGGCTTGTATAAATGAAATACATCGAAGAGGCGGAATTAATTTCTTAAAAAAATTAAACTGACCAGATGTAGAATGTGGAGTTTACAAAAACAGATACACTGCATCTGAAGAAACATTAGATGAAATGTATGAAAATAGATGTGGAGGTCCTGAAAACATAACATTCACAACCTGGCTTAATCATGAAACTCCATTCATCTGTGAAAACTGGCTTCCAAAATGTCAGTGGGTAGAAGATGAATGTTTCCCTGAGTATCTTCCTAAAAATAAATTATCTGGGTGGTTTTAATGATCCCCAAGGATATAAAAACCTGCAAATGGACAGGAAAACCTTTCTGCAAACTAGCTCGGGATGTAGGAGTCTCAGCTTATGGTTCTAAACTTGAACCATTCGAATGCTGCGATAATGAAATAGCCATGCAAAAAATGCACTGTACTTGCCAACCTACAACTATGGGATATGGAAGCTATGAAGAATTTAAAAAAGATAAGATTGGAGCAGTTATTCAGAAATCTTTAGCGGACTTCTCGTCTCAAAACACATTCTTAAAACAAAACATTTATATATAAGTACGTATGTACGCTATTTATGAAAATTCACATGAACGTTACTATCGACGTAGAAAACAAGAAATGGCTAGAAAAGCACAAAGAGATTTCACCATCTAAAGTTTTGAATGATAAAATAACAAAACTTAGAAAATAAAAAAAGCAAGATTTAATTAAACATTGGGTGTGGTTAAAAAATCTTAGAACAGCCCCATACATACTATGGAGCTATAAAAACAATTAAAGGGTTTAAATATGAAAAAACAACTAAACAAAAAAGAATTTCTAAAAACAGACGAGGATTTGCAATGTCAAGAATAGGAACACGAATCCACCTAAGTATCTCAAAAGATGTAAAACAAGATATCTCTAAAAGAAAAGACTTCAATGCCTCAAAATTCTTTGAAACAAAATACCGTGAAGAATTTATGAACAAACAAGCCATCAGAGCCAGGATAACAAAATACAAAGAAGAGCTAAGGGAAATGCAAGATAGATTAATGTCAATGACAAATGTAGAAGTAGCAACCCCTGAACTCAGTTCTAATCGCTGTCAAATATGTACAATGTTTTTCAGCGAAGATATCGCAATCAGAAAAAAAATTCACGTTCACGGCTCACTCTATGTTTGCGCTCAATGTAAACAAGAAAATGCAATATACATTCAAAAATTAGTCGATGAAATGAAAGCAAAAGAGAAACCAGAATGATACAAAAAAAAACAGCATCAATAGAAGAATTCAACAATAGCATAGGAATTCTAAATGATGATATAGAAACAGCAATAAATCGGTACATAAAGCGAGGACACATCAACGTAGCAGTTGTTGTAGGCTTATTAGAAGGACAAAAAAGAAAAGCTTTAGATTTCATGAAAAATATTAAGCTTCAAGAAAATAACATTAACTTTCAAAAAATAAAAACCAAAGTAGATTACATAGGCTAAACCAAACAATCAAAATAAAAAATTAATTAAAGGGACAAACAAAATGAAAACACTAAAATGTACTAAATGCGGAAGAACTCAAAAAGAAGGAAAATTTTGTCTAGACTGTGGCGGACAAATAACAGAAGTTATCACAACAGGAATTAATTTCAAACCAATAGGAACTAAAAGAACTGCAGACCAATTAAAAAGAGACGTTAGAAATTGGTTATCAAGAATTGGAGCTCAACCTGCAGACATAATTATAAATTTAGCAAATGATAAAGCAAGAATAGAATATACTATTCATCAAATAACTTATCAATTCTCAAGTCATTTACAAAAAAATGCTTCACATAACCTTGCTGCAATAGAACAATTCCTCCACTATAGAGTTTTAGGAATTGAAAGAGGAATCGAAACTTCGGAACAAGCTTTCGCGGGTTATGAAGCACTCCCTGATTTCTCAGATGGAAAACTAGGGGATCCTTATCTAATATTCGGATTTAAAAAAAAAGTTCCTATAGATGAAGTCAGAAAAAAATTCAAACTATTAGCAAAACAATATCATCCAGATATAAATCCAAACAAACAAACTCATACGGAATTTAACAGAATTAAAGAAGCTATGGAACTAATAGAAAAAGAGGTGAACTAAATTGATACGAAACAGAGACAAAGAAAGAACATATATATTAACCAAATTGAAAACAAAAACAAAAACAAAAAGTTGGAAAAGAAAGTCAGGAAAAACAATATATCCACTGCCAAAGTGCAAAAACTGCGGAAAGCGAAGCAACACAACAGACAAAGAAACTGCGCAAATAGCTAAACGATTCGGAAGAATTTGCAGAAGATGTACAAAAGAACTTCCACAAAGAATCAAAGAAGGAAAAAAATTCAGGCAAGAATACAACGCAAGATTCATAAACCCACCTTCACCACTAAGAAAATTTTTAGATATTATTCTAAACATAAGAAGATGTAGGGTGTGCGGTTGCACAGACAAAAAAGCTTGTCCTGGTGGGTGCCATTGGGTACAAAATAATTTATGTAGCAGGTGTAAAAATGACTGAAACAAGAATAATTATGGGAGAAATTGAAGGATGGGCTCAAGAAGCCAGAAAATTCGCAAGTGGAGACAGAGGCTCTAGAGGGCTAAAAATAGAAGGAGATTGGCACAATGTAATTGGAACAGTCGCAGACCTTGATAAGTTAGATCAAACATTCCAACAAGGAATGTTTGTTAAGTTCACAGAGAAGAAAAACAAACGAGGATATTGGGACGTTGAAGGAGATATCGAACAAATAGAAAAAAAAGAAGCTTATTCGGCCCCTTCAAATCCCAACTCAACTAAACCAACAACATCAGAAGCCCCTAAGAATCTACAAGTAGTACAATCATTCAATGAAAACAGACAAAAAGATATTCTTTTTCAGGTAGCTTTCAAAGGAGCAGTAGAACTAATGAAGCTCTGGTATCAAAACAATCATGGAATAATTGATTTAGACAAAGTAACAACAGGAACTATTGCAGAAACAGGCAAGTTATACATGGCCTTAAAAGAAAAAAGAATTCAACTGCAAAAAGCAGAGGAATGGTAACTATGGAACCTGACGAAAAACTCAATCAAAAATATTGCCCGTATTGCGGTGCAATGATGTACAAACAATTTAGATGCCCTGAGTGCCATAAGAGCTCTTAGGCAAGGAGAAACACAAATGAAAAATATAGAACAAAAATATGAACCTTTCAAAAAAAAAGAAGCAGCACAACTAACAGAATCTATTGAAGAAATGTCACTAGAAAGGGATAAACTAGCTATGAAAATAGACCAACTAAATCTAAGCTTTCCCAGCCTAAGCAAAGAAATTCAATTAAATGTGGACACCGCAAAAATGGAACTTAAAGCAGCTGAAATAAAAGTAAGTGCTTTAATATTTGACCAAAAAAACGACATCCACAAAAGAAGTATTTTGCAACAACTTGGAAGCATGAACAAAGAAATTGAAAGACACAGCCAAAACATAATCTCATTAAAAAGACAGTTGAAACAGGGAAAACCTATTTCGGAGGAAACTACAATGAGCGAAGAACCAAAAGTTGAACCAACACCTGAAGAACAAACACAAGGAGCAAAAGATTTGAAAGACGTACCAAATGACATCACAGAAGAAGAAGCTGCAGCTGCAGATAAAGCAGAAGCAAAAGCTGAAGCTCCAAAAGACGAAGCAGAAACTAACGGAAAAAAACCAGAAGAAGCTAAACCTAAAGGAGAAGAAAACAAAGGGGGCGATGAAAAGGCTGAATAAGCCTTTTCTCTTTTTCATGATATCCTGCTCACAAGAACAAATCGAGGGAATTGTAAAAACAACTAAACTTGAACTTGATGGAACAACAGGAGACAAAAAAGATGTTCATGCCTTCCTGGTAAGCTATAAAGGACATCCTCAAATTCATTTCAAATATGGACATAAATTTTACAGATTCAATTTAATAGAAGCTAACGAAAAACAACAAATGTACAATGGGGTGCACAATATAAGATGAAAAAAATAACGATAACAATCTGTATATTAATTATAATAGTCTTAGGATTGTTAACTATAATTGTAACAGACAAAATAAAAGAGAGTCAAACAAGAGAACAAATTAATTCATTCAATGATGGAATATCAAAAGCAATATATGAAATAGCTGCTTCTCAAGGAGAAACAGGAAACATAATCTATCTAGGTGAAAATCAAACTATTAAATCAAAAAATCTAAATGAAATTTGCGGAAAATGAAAAAAATAAACTTTACTTGCAAAGAGAAATTACCAGTTTTATTAAAATTAAAGCCAGGAGACGAACTTCAAACAATTAGAAAAGCATTTGAGACAAAGATTGCTGGATGGTAAAAAGAAATGAAAAATATAAAAATATTTGAACATGGAACAGTAAAAGAAGTATTACAAAGAATGTTAAAACAAGGATATATTCCACTTAACAGTAAAGAAGCATATGCTTGGAAAAAGAAAAGTAAATATCCCGAATGGATTGACACAAGAACAATATTTGACAAAGGCAAGTTTAGAAATGCAACATTGAAAGAGTTAAAAAACATTGAAGATACTTATAAAAACATAGGGCGTTTGGTGTTTTTGTACGGCGACGATTTTGGGTTCAGTGGTTACAATGGCATCGACAGTAGTGGGCGTTTTCTTGGGGTAAAACAACAGAGTCGCAGTAAAAGTAAAAGTGATAGAAGATGATAGACAAGTTAGTTTAAAGAATAAACAAGAGGGAATTGAAATGGTAAAATGTTATATGTGTGGAGAAAGTGAGTCAACAAATACAATAATGAATCCAAATGATTTTAGAGAAGAAGGAACATGGGAAGTATGTAAAGACTGTAAAGATTTTATTAAGTCAGGACAGAAAATGGCATTTGGAGAAGTATTGAGAAATATGCATAAAAATGATAAGTTTACACAAGAATATGGTAATAAGTTAGTAAAAGAAGCGAAAAAGGAGATGGGGTTTGAGAAGTAAATCTTTCAGGGAGAAGAATGAAATGAGGAAATATAAAACATTCTGTTTTAATTGTGGAAAAGAAACAAGAAATACAGGAATAGGTATAAAACCTATTGATGTGTGTTCTACTTGTATTAAAGAAGCAGAACAAGAGAGAAGAAGAAAACATAGAATCTTACAAGAAAAAGAATAAGGTGATGAATAATGAAAGATGAAGACGGATATTATCAGATTGATGAAGATGGTAAAAAACACAGAGATGATAAAGAATGAAGGGGAAGATTGGGATTAATCTTTCAAGGAAAGAGAAACATTTTTAGGGATTTAATCTACCCCAATAAAGATGAAGGTGAGAAAAGATGATAGATGTAATTTGTGACCATTGCAAGAAA
>Ga0307928_10000994_pt1 | contig 21318 bp, 32 predicted proteins | sample AceLakmetagen232_FD_201815 | JGI IMG/M metagenome (GOLD analysis project Ga0307928, IMG submission 201815) | Saline water microbial communities from Ace Lake, Antarctica - #232 | ecosystem: Environmental > Aquatic > Non-marine Saline and Alkaline > Saline | place: Antarctica: Ace Lake... | reverse complement strand
CATAGGGTAGTGCTTCTCCGCCATGTCCAGGAAGTTCATAGCGATCGTCAGATACGATCCGCCAGTTTCCGGCTTGCCGTCTGACAGTTGGCTCACCATCACACTGAGCCCCTTGTCGACCGGCCCGCCAATGACGCTTACGGAGTAGAGCTGGTCGGTGAGCCCTATGGTTTCTCCTGGGACCAGAGTATCATCTTCCCCCAACTCCTTGTCGGTGAACGTCTTGACGGTGTAGGGCGTTTTGTACAAATACCCTTTCTCCGTCCTTTTCTTTTTGCCCTTTTCGGCTAAGCTTCTATCATCGTCCACTATGCTTCTCCTTTCGTTCCCAGGAAAGTGTTAGTCAGACCGGCGAGTATTTCCTCCAGTTGTTCCTTGGTTATCCCCATGAGTTTGGGCGTTTCTTCCCTTATCCTTTTTACGGACTGCTCGAAGTGCTCTTTCGTTTTGGATAGGAGATCCTCAGAATTGGTTATGACGATGCCGTCCCCTTTTCTGATCGGGGCGTTCCCTTGTACTTCATTTCCGAGCACGTCGACTTCCCTAATAGTGCCGCTGCTGCCCATTATCACGGCGACTGTTCTCAGGTTGTCCATGGCGTATCTGAGGCAGGTGATGTAGTATGCGACGCACATGCCTACGTACAGGGATTTACTGTTTTGGTCTATGTCCTTGTTATCTAGTTTCCCCAGGATCAGTTCGGTTTGCTGCGTCGTTTCCTGAATCATCTCCTCAATCTGGTCGTTTATGAACAGCATCGCTTTCATCTGTTGATACATCGGGCCTCCTTTTTTAATTCATTTTGGAAGTAGCGCTAAGAGTGTTCTCCATGTCTCTTATGTAAAAAAGGGGGAAGGCCCCCTCTTTCAGTCTTCCTCGTCTTCCTCGTCTTCCGCTACCTCCGCGTCTATCGGGCGGTCTTGCTCACTCTTGTCTTCGTCCTCCTTGTCCGAATACGCCCCAGAGAGCTTGGAGGGGTCAGCCAATTTCTCGGGGTCGTAGATGTGCTTCTTGGCGACGTCCAAGACCTCTTCATCATCTTCGTCCTCGTAACCACCGGCCAGAGCCACGGCCGCTCTCCCAATCCCATCTCCTATAGCGTGGCGCAGTTTTTCGAAGGCTTCCTTTTGGTTCCTGCCTTTAGCCTTAATGGGCCACGCGTCTTCCCACGCGGGTACGCCTGCTACCCACGCTCCAGGAAGTTTTGTTGCCGAGGAGGGGATGAACGAGTCTACCCCCACCGGGCGTCCGTCTGATGAGAACAAAATCTTGAGATCTTTGTACTCGATTGGTTTCACTGGCATAGTTCTCCTTTGGGTTAAGAGCTCCCGACATTGGGTACTGCCGAGTTTTTCTTCGTATACCTTATGTCGAAAAACGGCTATTTTAATGAGTCCGGGCAGTCAACTTTTATGTAATCCGTGGCGTTGGGGTATGTGCTGCTGCAGCCAATTCTCCACCCGTAGTAGTCTACTTTGTAGCAGGAACCGACGTTGCCCTGGAATTCATTGTAGAGGGTGGAGCTGTCGCACTTGCAGCTCAACCAGGCGTCGGTGTTCTTGAGCTCCATGGGGCCGCCTCCCTCTTTCTTTGCGTAGATCAGGTAGTAACTGTCCTCACCTTTGTTGATGCGTTCTGTGCCGGTGATCTTGACGATCTCCGTACCTCCTGTAAACCACTGGTAGAAGGCACCAGAGAAAACTATGGCAACCAGCAAGAGAACTATGGCCGCGATTGACAGTTTGTACGATGTGCTCATTGGGGGGGCTCGTTCCACTCATGTCGATTCTCCTTTGGATTTTTGTGCTCATGTGATATTGTTTGTGCAGGAGGTGCCATGAACGAACACGTTCTGCATAGTCTGCACGCCTATTCGCAACCAGGCGAAATAGTCGAGCTCGACGCTTGCTCTTTTGACAGAGACGGCTGGCCTATCCTAACTATCCCCTCAGGTAAATCCGGCGCATCTTTCAGTATTGCCGGTAGGTTCTACTTATACCTGAAGAGGAGTAATGGGTCGGTATCTCACGCCATGATCAACGCGGACGGAGTGACTGTGAGGCCTGACGGCGGGGAGGGATGCGAACCGCATATGGTTCCTGTTGGGGACGCTTAGTCGGAGGCAATTGCCGTAGCTACTCTCAGTAAGTCCCAGGCGCAGTGGTCGCCTCTGATCGATTCTGCGTTTAGGTCGTTCACCATGTCTGCGGCCGTTACGCGTACTTCGTCAGAGCGGTCAGGCCTGTTGTCGCCTAGTACAACGATTATATCGTCTGCATGTCTGTCGAATATTCTCCCTGTCATTTCGCTCTTTATCCGGTACATGCCATGAGCGTAGCCTAGGACCAGGTAAGGCACGGTACCGTCCCTCAGTCGTATGAATAGCGGCTCTCCAGGGCCCTTGGCGTCCCAAGCATCTCGTAGCCTTTGTTCCCTCAGCGTAGAGAATCCCGCCATTATTGTCCGTATATTGTGGGTTGATTTACCCATGTTTACCTCCTTCTGTTTTATATTTGGGTCTGAGTATTTTATCAGAACTACACGCGGTGCATATTATTTGCGCTCTGCCCTCCCCTACCGCGTAGTGCGTGCCGCAGCTCTCGCAGATCATATGCGTAGGCTTCTCAAGGCCTTCCTTCTCTCTGGTAAGAGTCTCAAACACCTGTGAGTCTGTGGAGCAAGCGCAGCCAAGGCCGCCAGTTCTACCCCTTGCATTCATTTTCCTGTTTATGGACCTGACGTAGTTGCTGTCTCCTCTAAAATGGAGGCACCCAGGGCATTGTTTGGGCCATGGAATGAAGTAGTCACTTCTCAGGAAGTCTCTCCCCCAGCTTGTCGATACTACCCTGAACATTTAGGGCCCCTCCTTTAGGTACTTAGGGTGAAGTCGCTCTTTGGAGTCACACGAAGGGCATACTATTTGAGCGGCATTATCTGTTATAGGGTGGTGCGCCCCGCAGTTAGTGCAAATCATGCACTCAGGTATTTTATCATTCTCCTTTTCTTTGACAATGGCCCTGCCGATTTTAGAGGTTTTACCACATTTACAACCAACCCTCGCGCCCTCTTTTGACTTATCTACCCAGTTTGATCCCCTGTTCACGGAATAATTGTATCTCCCTGCTTCGAAATGAAGGCAGCCAGGACAGTGCTTGGGCCAAGACTTAACGTAATGATCTGGCGTTGGTTTCTTTGTCCAATCTATCGATATTACCCGATACATCTGACCCCCTCCTTCTTGTACTTAGGGCGAAGCCGTTCTTTAGAATCGCACGATGAGCAGACTACTTTGGCGGCACCGTACGCTGCTACCGGGTGGTGCGCCCCGCAGCTAGAACAGATAGTGCACTCAGGTACTTTATCGTTCTCTTTTTCCTTGGTAAGGGCCTTTTCAACTGCGGAGCCTACTCCGCATTTACAGCCTGTTCCATTGTCACTTTTTCGATCACTTATCATGTTTGATTCCCTGTTCACGGAGTAGTTGTACTCTCCTGATCCGTAATGAAGGCAACCAATGCAGTGTTTAATCCAGGACTCAACGTAGTGCTCGGGCTCTTCTTTCTTTTTCCAGGTCATTGATATTACCCTGTGCATCTAGGCCCCCTCCTTCTTGTACTTAGGACTGAGTCGTTCCATGGAGTCGCATGAGTTACAGCACACCTGCACTCTCTTGTTCGTTGTGTCTACTGGGTAGTGCTCCCCGCACTTGCCGCAAATCATGCACTCAGGTATTTTATCGTTTTCCTTTTCCTTGTTAAGGGCTACCCCAACCTCAGAGGTTTTACCGCATATACAGCCAACACCATACTGCTTTTCCCCTGGTGCTCTCATTTGGCCTTTTCCGTTCGGGCTTCTGTTTATGGACTTGTTGTATCTCTCTGACTCGAAATTAAGGCAGCCAGGGCAGTGCTGAGGCCAGTATTTCAAGTACTTGTCTGATCGCTCTTTGCTCCAGTTTATAGACACTACTCTGAACATAAGACCTCCGTAATTCTATTAAGTTTATTCAGTTATCTTATGTAAAAAAGGAGGCTGTGCAGCAGCCCCCACGTCCAAGGGCTGGGCGTTTTAATTCAAGACTTCGTCGTCTTTCTTTCCGGTTACCTTGAAATCTTTGGCGGTAACTTTGTGTCCGACAACTTCAGTGAACATAGACATGATGAACTTTCCGTTAAGCACGAGGGCTTTTCTCGAGAACTTCACTTGTTCGCTCGGAGGTAACGTGTTCGGTATGGCCTGGTACACAAGCTTGGCCGACGTTCCTCTTTGCATAAGAGAGAGGATCGTCCCCTCCAACTTCGTCGCTTCGGTAGTCTCTGCGTAGAAGATGAAGGGGACACCTCCGTTAACGAGTATGCTAACTCTTTTTACCAATTAGCCTCCTTTCGGCTGCGTGTCAGCCGCCGCTGCTGATCCGTTTGATGCTGGCTTTGAGGGCCGGGATCTCCTTGGTTCTGATCCCCAGTCTCTCGTAGCGTGCGAGGAGCGCCTCCAACTTGTGCAGTTTGTTCGAGTTTTTCCGGTTGGACAGTCGGTAGCGAACATTTGCGGGTTTGTTGGTCTTGCTTCTCTTTCCCTTTTTTCCTTGCGATCCGGGCATAAGAGCCTCCTATGTAGAGTTATTCTGAAGTGCTCTTCATATGCCCTTCCTTTCCAGTCCAACGTGAATTGTTGAGTTCATCTGTGTTATGTCAAAGAACTATGCCTGTCCCATCTCAGGTTTTGGCATAGGCATGTCTGGAGGAGAGTAGTGCTTTGCGAGACATGCTGCAAGGGCTCGCGCCATCCCGTGGATTATTCCATCGACGATGTTGCCCGATGCGGTGCACCCATCTTCCCCTACGACGATGTCTCTCCAGTCGTACAGCCACCCTTTGTCCTCGTTCTTTATTACTTTGGCCGAGGACATTCCGAGTTTCCTCGTCTTGACGTCAGTGTAGTTTAGTACAAGAGCGTCCGCTTTGTATGGGCTTTCCGACGGAGGCGTGTCCATTACTTCCTGCATCTCTGCTTTCGACAGGCCCTTCGGGATAAGGCTGGTGTCCACAGTCCACGCTTCGTAGCATATACAAACCGCGAGAGGGGGGAGTCCTACGTCAGCGGACGCTTTTATGATTCCTCCTGAGATGATATTGTACTTTTTCTTACCTTCCCTGGGGAAGTCCATGAATGCCATCACAGTCAGGGCGTGTTCGATCCCTTTTGCTCTTTCCTCTGGATTCGGCGGAAAGTACACGAACATGTGGGGCATTCCTTGCTCCCCCTTCAGGATGTCGGGCTCGGCTATACTGATCGCCGTGTCCTTTATCGCCTGTATGCTCGGAGGGTCGGGGAATCTGCCCAGGTAATCCTCGGTCAGCTTCCTTATTCTATCTTTGTCTTCTTCGCTTAATTTCTTAAAGTCTTTCATACCTCGAGCTCCTTTATAAGGCGGAAGGTCTCTTCCATTTCTTGCTTTGCCGCTATTATCTGGTTTTTGGTTTGCCCAGAGGCTCTTCTTACCAGGTCGTCCGCTCCCTTCCACGCCGTGTCCACCCCGATAGCTTTGCGCGCTTCTCTGGATAATCCGCGGTAAGAGGGTTCACAACTCAAGCATACCTCTTTTACGGAGTCTTTTGGATTACTGCATAGAGGGCACACCAAGCTGAGATCGAACTCCATTTTTTCCTTCAGCCTTTGTATTACGTGCATTTGGTTCGTGTGCCTTCTACGCAACTTTGCCAAGCGGTTCGTGCGCTCAATCTCCCTTTGCGCCTGCCTCGCGTGAATGGCCGCCTCCGCCGTACTGCCTTCCGCCGCCTCTAATATTCTGCCTAAGATTGTGTTCGCGTTCATCCTTGCCTCCAGTAATGGTAATTAAGTAGCACTGGCTTTCACCTATCTTATGTAAAAAAGGAGGCCTATGCCTCCCCAAATTCTTTCCCGAAATGCACGTTCACCGTCTCTATGTCCGCCTTGATTTTGCTTTGCAGGAACTCCACTATCTTCCCAAACCGGGCGTTTACAGGGTTTATTCCGCCCTTATCGATGTCTCTGGCTATACAGGCCATACTCCCCAACATATTGGACGTTTCCGTCATGACGTCCTTCAGCTCTTGCTCTTCCATCGAGATGGCTAAAGACATTACGAATACGTTGGTTAGGTCTATGTACATCGTCCAGGAGAATCTTAAGATTTGGTTGGCGTGAACAGTGTACTCCACTGACATGTCTTTTCGGTGGGGCCCGAACATGCTGGAGGTTTGGTCGTGCAGGTTCTCCGATCCTTGCGCTATCCACAACCAGAATGATTCTAGAAGCTCTGAGTCCTTTTTGTTTAGTTTCTTTGGATCAATCATTTGCCTTCCCCACTGTGGCCATAGTCAACCATGGCGCTGGCTGCCCCTTCTACCAACATCGAGAAGGCCTTAGCCACAGCTCTTGCGATGACGGCAGCCTTAGCCGGAGTCAGGTCTGGGAAGTTCTTCTTGCCCACGTTGGCTAGCAAGGCGGACAGCATGTCGGTCGTACTGAGCACGAATTTTATCGCCTCATACTGATCTGTCGAACCTAGTACGTCCTCAAATCTGTCTTCCAGGAACTTGTGCATGTTCCTCCTGGCTTCCTGGTAGCCCTTATGCCCTTTACAGTAGTCTACGAAATTCATCAGGCGTCCCCTCTTTTCGTGTTTTCGTTAATGTCTCGTGTTAGGTCGAAGCATGTTCCGTCTGTCCTAAAGACAGCCTCCAGGGCAATCTCCTTAAACATCTGCTCCATACAGCGGTTGAACTCCTCATTTTCTTCAGCCTTTGCCTCCAAAGCTTTTATTTCGGCGCGTGTTTTGCGTACTCTGATAGCTGTTTTGGTGGTGTCGATGAGGACTATGAAGATCGCTACGATTAATAACGCATAGTAGGTATAGAAAATCGAGCCTATGTCTTGACGTGCACCGCGCACCAACGGCCCCACGAGGGGGGCAGACACGCATATGGCGAGTGCTAAGTATAAGATTGCTTTCTTTATCACGATATCCTCCTAGGGTAAACAGTGCATCGCTCTCACCTCTCTTATGTAAAAAGAAGCGGGGTGTTTATCTTGAATACGCCGCCGCCGCTTTCTCTTGAGCAGGTCTCTGGAATTTCAACGCTTCTGCCATTGTCGTAGGCTGGGGCGGTGGATCTGCGGGAGGAGTCTTTTCCAGCTCCCCCTCGTAGTTCCACTCAGAAGGAGAGTTGAACTCCCCCTGATTGTACTTCTGAAGTATCAGAGGGATTGATATCCTCAAGTCTACTTCGGTTTTTATGACCAAGAGAACCCACTTGGAATTCGGGTGTTCGTTCGGCTTGCATATGCCGAACACCTTCTCATCCGGGTCCAAGAGGATCAGTGCCGCTTGCTTGGGTCGATCTGGTGCTGCGTAAGGGTCCTCGTACAAGACAAACTTGCCCTCTCGGACTTCTCCGTTTATCTTGTTCTGCATCGAGGTGAGCAGATCGCCTTCGCTCAAATAGGCGGGGATCACGCCAATGTCTCTCAGGATGTCCTGGACCTTTTGAGGGATGAACACGTTTTCTGATGTATTACGCATTATCGTCCCCCACCATCTCCAGGACCTGTGCTTTCAGATCTATAATTGTTTCAGCTTCCACGTAGATGTCGCTGCACGCCAGTGACGCGACCACATTCTTTATGGCCTGTTCCTCCGGGTAGGGCTGTCCTTCTTTCGCCGTATCCCACTTCTCGTAATACTCGATCATTTGAAGCGCTCTTTGCGGCGCTTGCTTTTTCAGGTCATCGATAGTCATTTCTTTTGGCATTTGTTTCTCCAATATAAAAGTTTTCTCTCCATATCTCTTATGTACTAAGGCACATAAAATTTTGTTTGCAAACATCAAATCGACAGGGGCCCCTCCTTACGGAGAGGCCCCATCCTCGGTCAGGGCTCTTCTTCCCTGAAGTTGTCAAAGTTGTCCTCATCCTTTGCCTGTTCTTCGTCCATCTCTCTTGCTTCATCCGGCCTGAAGCGGATCAGGCTGCCGATGATACCGATGAAGATCGCGGACATCGCTATTATTGCGAATGCCGTCACGATGAGATCAAGCAGGTAATACTGCACCAGGAGACGAGGCCGGTACACGGCAACTAGCGCGAAGGAAAGCCAGTGGCTTGTACAATACGAACAGGCCGCCAGCTCCCCCAAAGTTTTGTTCTTTCCGTCAATGTACTTTCTAACGGGGTAGAAAATCCCGGATCGCGCGGTGGTGGTAGATATGGCCGCCACAGCAAGAGCTATGACAGCCGACAAGTAAAGCTCGGGCAGGTGCATGACGCCTCCTTTAGCAGCGGCAAGTATCGCGCGGCGGCCTTTTATCGCGGATGCTCCGCTTTATTCTTTTCTTCAGCTCTACAGCGTTATCGTAGGCAGTTCTGGTGTCGGTTAGCGTCGCTTGAGGGTCCGGCACCAAGGCCTGTATATTCTCGAACTCGGTCTCGCTCCCGCCGCCCCCTCCGGTTCCTTGTGCCTTCTTATTAACGGTGTCCTGTTTCACGGGCTCCTCCTGTCTAGTGGCGTGTGAAAGCTCTGGCCACAGACTCGACGTCCTCCTGGAAGGTCTCTATGAACGCCGCCAGATCGTCGTCGTGATTGATGTCTCTGCTGCCCATCTCTGTCTCGAGCACAGCGGCCAGGATATCTTCCGGGGTTACGCCTTCTTTCGTGTTGGCCTCCATGTTTCTACGCAGAGCAGAAGAGATTGCTTTGTCGGCGATGCCTGCCATCATGCTTCCATTGACGAGATTAGCAAGCGTGAAGTCCAGCACTCCCCTGCTCTTGGTGTTGATCTTGTACAAAACCCTCGAGTCTGCAAACACCTCGGTGCTGCCGAGATCAGCCAGCTGTTGGTGAGAGCATCCGTCTTTGAGGGGCGTACCTTCGATGTTCATTCGCAGGATGTCCGCGGCGGACTTTGGTGTGGGCCTGGTGACCCTTATTTTGTAGTCGATACGACCGTCACGGACGATCGCAGTGTCCAGCAGGTCGGGACGGTTGGTAGCCAGAATGATCAGCGCGCCGGACTCTTCAAGCCCGTCCATAGCAGAGAGAAACTGAGGCACAATGGTTTTCTCGATATCCGAACTTTTACCGGAGCCTCTTATGGGGAGGAGAGACTCAGCCTCGTCGATGAAGATAATCGCCGGGAATCCGGTCTCCCGCTGATGCTTTTGAGCCGCGTCAAACAGCTGGCGTATAGCAAGCTCAGCCATCCCGACGTACTTATCGAGTATCTCTGGCCCTCGAACAGCCATAAACCCGGAGTCTATTTCCCCTTCGTACACGGACAACTCAGAGTATATGCGCTTAAGAGCGCTCGCTGTTGCCTTTCCAAGCATCGTCTTTCCGCACCCAGAGGGCCCAGAAAGGAGAATGCCCTTCACTCGTTTTTTGTTGTAGAACTTGAACAGATCCCCGTGGGTATAAGGCATTTCTACCGCTTCAATCATCTTGGCTTTTTCCGCTTCCAGCCCTCCGATATCATCCCAGACAATGCCTGTGGTTTCCGCGAAGGTGAACCTGTTGTCGTCCTTACCCAGATCGCGCACGATGACCATCATGTCTCTGTCCAGAATGACCCTGGACCCTTTTTCGAGAGTCTCGTATCGTCCTTTGAACACGACCTTTGACCCTGCTTCGTGCTCGATTTCCACGTACTGGTCGTCGAGCATACGACGAACAACAACGACGTCCCCGTTCACTGATTGGATCGGGGCGCGGTCCAAGATCTGCATTGTCTCCGTAACCACTGTTACGCAGTCCCCGGCCTCGATCTTTTCACCTTCGGGCACCGCCACCTCAAGTAGCTTGCCGTCCATGGTTACAACCGCTGTATCGGCCAGTAGAGGATTGGCCAGTTCCAGATCGCAGGTCCTTCCCCCCATTCCGTAGCGATAGTTTGCGGCACCACTCTTGAATCGAACGGAAAGCCATCCATCCCCCTTTCCAGGACCGATTACCGAACCTACCAAATTTCCGACCTGATCCCGAAATTCGCTGTCCTTCTTCACACGGACTTTCGTGCCCGGCTTCTGTAGCTTTCTCTCCACATCTTCCGGCGAGAGTCTGGCTGTTGTAGCCACGACCGTCGCATAGGGTATCGGGGGAGTGCTGAGCCTTTTAAGGAGCGCATCCTGGGTCAGTATAAAATTGTGTGCTTCTCCGAGTTTCTTTCGGAGCTCTTCTACCTCGTCGAGTACTTTCTCATCGTCCACTGTTCTCCTCCTTTGGCCTGTGCGTAAAATTCGTAAATAGCCTTCTTTTCTATTCCCTTATGTAAAAAATTACGTACGTACATAATTGTTGACTTTACGTACGGACGGGGGGTATAGTCCCTTTATGGACTGGAATAAAGCCATTCAAAAAGCGTACTACGAATTGAAGCAAAGAGGGTATGTTCTTAGGTGCTGCCTGCCCTCTAGTAAGCATAGGACGGTCAGTTCTGAGCACAAAAACAAAACAAAGTCCCTTGAGGGGTTTGATCCGTTCCCTGGGGATGGCTGGGTGCTGTGGTTTAATCCAGACGGGTCTATTGCTCGAGTAAGGCCTACACGGGTTAACGCGCCAAAGCGGGGCAAGTCGGTACCGGCTAAAAGAGTTGCCCCCGTGTTCAGCTCAGTAATTATACCCGCCTACAATAACGTCAACAGGCTACTTGTGGTTTTGGCGGCATTACAGGCGCAGGTTGGATGTAGCCCATTCGAGATAATCGTAGTGTCTGATGGCTGCAGTAAAAGCGTAGCGGCTGCTAAAGGCTACTTGTCCAAGTGGAATTTAAGAGTTTTTGATTCCAAAAATGTCTATAAGTTCGGGGCTATGGTAGCACGAAACATCGGCGCTGTTGCAGCTAGAGGCAGGCAGCTAATTTTCTTGGACCCAGATATTGTGTTTGATAACAGCATAGTGGCTGGATTTCAGAAAGAGTACCGCTCTTGCACTCTGCTTATTGCCCGGTGTGATGAGGTAGATAAGAGAAACCAGAATAAAATCCTCAAAGAAGAACGCAGAAAGGGGTTTTCCGAAAAGCTAACGTACTCCGGGAGAGACATGCGAGGTTGGTCTTTTTGGCATTCAGTGTCTGTAGATAAGGAATCTTTTCTGTCTGTTGGAGGGTATGACCACACCTTTATTGGGCAGGGAGGGTCTGACAGTGACTTTGGGGCTAGACATAGTTTGAAATACCACTGTGTAAGATTTTTGGGAAATATCAAGACTAAGCATCTCGGTCTATCTTCAGGCTCTCCTGGTAATAGAGGAAAGTTGGATAGGAGGTATCAAAAGTTCCTTTTAGACTCAGGCTACTATAATTCAGACAGCTGCATAGTAGCTAATGGCGGAAGGCCGGACCTCATGTTTCCCTCTGTAGATGAATGGGCTAAGAGTGGCGGGACTGTATTTGTATCTCCGTACGCGAGTAGGGACGCTAACAAAAAGCTTGCGATCGTAATTCCCTATAGAGACAGAGAGGAGCATCTAAGAAAACTACTTCCAGCTCTAAAAAAGCACCTGGCCAGGTACCACCCAGAGCTACGTTATGAGGTGTGTATAATTGAGCAGGAGGCGGACGGAAAGATGTTCAATAGGGGGGCTACTAAGAATATAGGATTCGATCTTATTAAAGATGATTTTGATTATGTGTGTTTTCACGATGTCGACACAATGCCTCTGGGCCCCCATTGCGTATATTCGTACCCGGATAGGCCTACCAGAATAGCTACCTACTTATCTGACATGGGTAATAAGCTATTGGTCCCATTCAAGCATAACCCGGATAGGATGTATAAACAGTGGGGGGACTTCTTTGGGGCTGTAGTCATTATGAGTGTCGAGGCATTCTCGGCAGCCAATGGCTATTCTAACGCCTATTGGGGTTGGGGCAGAGAGGACATCGATCTTCGAAGGCGGCTGGAGTTTGCTGGATATAAAATAGACAGGATACAGGGGAGGTACAGGAGGGTCCTGCATAATCGATCTAAAAAGGGCGGCGGATACACTGATGCCGCTAAGAGAGGGACCGTAAACCTCTACGCCAAGGTGTGGCACTCTCCTGGCGGTAAGGATCTAATAAAGAACGACGGTCTGTCGAGTCTAAAGTACACTGTGTTGGGCGTTTCGAAGATGAGCGAAAACGTCGTGAAGTACACTGTTAAGGTGCAGAGTTCTTTGCCTAACAAGACTATATCCAGGGTCGTTCTAATTCCTTATTTTGGCGCTCTACCCCCTTGGTTTGGTTTTTTCTTAAGAAGCTGCGCTGAAAATCCCGGTACTGACTGGCTTATATTTACAGACGCTGCTCCTATCAGTAACGCGCCGAAAAATGTTCGGTTTGTCCGTATGACTATAGATGAATTTAATAAGACAGCATCCTCTGTCTTGGGCGTAGCTACTTCGGTATCAAAACGATTCTTGTATAAATTGTGCGACTTTAAGCCAGCTTATGGCGACATATTCAAAAATTACACTGGAGGTTACGATTATTTTGGGTTTGGTGACGTTGACGTTATTTACGGTAATTTAGATGGTGTTCTCGAAACGGCGTTGGCCGCTAGTACTTGTGTCTCGTTCCACAAAGACCATTTATCTGGGCATTTAGCTTTCTTCAAGAACACTGAAAAGTTTAGGAAACTCTACGAGGGAGTTCCTAGAATTAAGCAATATCTTAGTTTGCCGGGGCATATCTGTAAGAAGTGGCCTAAGAGATCTGTGTGTGAAACACACTTCGGTGTAGTAGTACGCAAGGAGCCAGGGGCGCTATTTTTTGAGAGCTTCAGCACTCCAGGCTCTGCCGTTAAGCCTTGGAGATCGGGAAAGTACGTTTTCCCAAAAGAGTGGGTGTGGAATTATGGCCGTTTAACTAATGATTTGGACGGAGAAATCGGTTTTCCTTATTTGCACTTCTTGCACTGGAAGGCGGACATGGTTACCTTCCCGACGAAGACAGGAAGTCGGTTTGCCCTGACCAGTGAAGGATTCAGGGCTTTGTAAAGGAGTAAGGGTGTCTGGAAAAGGTAAAATATTTGAGGTGGGGGTCGGTAAAACGGGGACTCACTCTTTGACTAAAGCGCTAAGTATGGTGGGGGTAAGGGCGTTGCATTACCAAAGGATTCATCCGGCTATAAAGCAGTTTAAGGACGGTAAGAAGAAAATCCTGTTCCAGAAGTTGTTGGAGGAATACGACGCTTTACTCGACGGTCCTAGGGAAGTCTACGCTGAGCTGTGGGAACAGTATCCAGAGGCTCGGTTCATTCTTCCGGTAAGGTCCCCTGATACTAGGCTAACCAGCAGGGAAAACCACGAATGGTTGAAAAGTACGAAGGGGTACAATAACAAAATAGTTAAGAACGGCGGGGAGGTAACGGATACGTTACGGCTGGAATGGTCTCTTGAGTACTTGATGCACGATTACAACGTTCGGAAGTTCTTCCGAGGCAAGACTGAGCTCCTAGTAATAGATGTAGTTGGCGGAGAAGGGTGGGAAATTCTATGCCCGTTTTTAGGAGTGTCGATCCCTGATAAACCCTTCCCCCATTCGTACAAAACTCTCGGCATTATGGGCAGCATACCGCCGGATAAATTCCCTGGGGGTAGCATCCCTGGTTCTCTTAAGGGGGCGGACTGATGAAGGTGCTTGGGTACCCGGTATTTCCATCAGAGGGAACTTTCTTAGCGCAGAAGTGTAGGCGTCTGGGGTGGGAATTGGTCGACATCGGGCAAATGAAAATAGGTGAAAGCGGCTGGAAGTCGTTGCCGCCTGTGGGTGACGTCGATGCAGACGTAATTGTCTTTCGTCACGGCTCGGCCTTAAAAACACGAGACCCTTTCATAGCAACTTTGTCGCGTACTCGTAAGATAATAAACTACTACTGCATGGATGTTCAGAAAAGAAATGTCGAGCGTGTGTTCGAGATGGTTTTCGGGTATCCGCTGTCGGTGAATCCCTATGAATACAGCGGGGAGATGGTCTGTAAGTCGAACGGGCAGGCGGCTCATGACGGAGTGATCGTGCAGGGGCCTATCAAAAAAGAAGTAGTCATCGACAACAAGTATACATATGAAAAGCTGGTGAACACTGTAGACTCTAAGGGGGAGACATCAGAGTATCGGCTACCCTACTTCCGCGGTATTGGGTTCCCGGTGATGTTTCGTGCCAAGTACCCGGCTACGGGCCGATTCTCTCAAGGACGCGGCATCAAAGACCCCAAGACCCTCAGGACATTGTTCGAGCCCCCTGAGTTTTTTTTCAGTCGTGAGGAGATCGTTAAACTGATCAAGATGGCAGGGATGCTAAACTTAGACTATGGAGATCTAGATGTTTTGCGGGATAATGACAACGGGAGGATTTACTTAGTAGATGTGAATGATACAGCTTGGCGTCGTAAGTGCGTCGAGATAGAGGAAGCGTGGCCAGCCACGCTGAAGGTTTTTGAGGAGTTTATTAGCCTAAACAACTTTGCGAGGCGTAAGTGATGACCAGAAAATACGCAACATACGCTGAGCTACACAAAGCTGGGCCTTACTTTAAGGGTCGATGGGTTTACTACAATACTGTTATTAAGTGGCTCGCCGCCCAGCCTGAAGGCCTAAAAGTGCTAGAGCTGGGCCCTCATGGCCATCCTGTTGTGCACGGGTGCGATACTATGGACGTAGTTAAGGGCTACGGTTCTGTGGCCGTCCATCATGACGCTAGGAAGATCCCGTGGCCCGTAGAGTCGTCTTCTTATGATGTGTTCATCGCTTTACAGGTGTGGGAGCATCTAGGGACTAAGCAGCCAGACGCGTTCAGGGAGGTCATGCGGATATCAAAAAAGGCTGCTCTAAGTTTTCCGTATAAGTGGGAACAGGGCCATGTTAGCCACAATGGTATCACTGACGAGATAATAGCTGGCTGGACTTTAGGGGTAAAGCCCACCAACATAATTCTGTGCCACACGCATCCGTGGAGGAGAGCAGTCTACTTCTTTGATTTTTCATGATGGGGTGCCTTTTGATTTTTGTGGCTACAAACTGTATAGGAAGCCAGATATTGACAAGGTATCGGCATCTGGGTCCTATCCAGGTAAACAGGCTTAGGTCGGACGCGATACTCTCCGTCGTTAGGGGGGAATGGGGTAGTGTGGCTAAGTCTGTCGTCGAGTTGACTGAAGCAGGGGCCGCGCATCCTCCTGTACCAAAGGGTGTTGACTTCAGTAAGGTAAACGCTTTTTTGTGGACCTCTTACCATGACGTAATCTTGCCCTTTTATTTAGTTGGCGGCACCCCGGTGTCTCCTGTGTGGTCCGGGCGCTCAAAATACAGAACTGCGTTTGAAGCTAAATACGAGTTCTGTGAACGACTAACATTAGAAGAGAAAAGAAAAAATTGGCTGGCTGTAGACGCGCTACTGACTGAGGCTAATCCTAGAATGAAAAAGGCCTTGGTTTTCTACGATTACTCCCGACTGTTTCAAAATAGGAAGCACCACGCTACCGGTTTAGCTGTTGCAGATTCTTATATGATGCACACACTGGGCCCGTTAGGCTGGAGTCTCTTCCCGGCTGGCCTCGGTGTGCCCATAAGAAAGGATGCGATTAAGAATGATTGGTGTCATTACTCCTTGCCGTGGAGAGCCATGTTCGCTGACACTGTGATGGGAACACTGGGCTTTAGGAGGCCAAATGAGTAAGATACTTCTACTACCGCCTGAGCGTCTATGGGCTTTTGATAAGACGTGTCGCATGATCAAAAAGCACAACCCGTCGAAGCACTCTATCGCCATAAAGTCATATCGTGAACTGAACGGCAGGGAGTGGTACGAGTACGATCTCATTGTTGCGTTTTTTGCAACCACTACCGCCAGGATGATGCCGAAAGACAGGACAGCTAAGGTAGTCACCGGAATATGGACGCATAAAGAGTGGGACGGGCAGACGAAGAATGCCCCAAAAGATAGGCCTGGTTGGAGTGACGGAGTCGTCAGGAAGAGCAGACCTAGTCAGTGGTACATTGACGTGATAAAAAGTTTCGATGGGCCGACGCACGTATCGTCTAAGACGCTGGAAGCTGTTCTTGGTAAGTTTTTCCCTGTTAGGAGGCTGAGGATAGGGGTGGACTTTTCCTCCTTTACGCCCATAGATCCTATTACCCGGAGAGGACCGCTAAGAGTAGGCTGGGCCGGTAGCACGAAGAATCACGGCCGTAAGCGGGGATTGCACGAATACTTTATCCCAGCCGTGGAAAAGGCGAAATGCCGGTCTGTTTTTAGGACCAGGGAGAAGGGGTGGATCACAAGCGACAAGAAGTTGCGCGAAAGTTTCTATAAGGACATAGACGTGTATTTGTGCACTAGCATTACTGAAGGGCACCCTACAGGGCCATTAGAGGCAGGGGCTTGTGGAATCCCGACCATCTCAACTAGCTGCGGGGTGATGCCTGAGTTTATACAGCACGGGAAGAGTGGCTTTATTGTAAAGAGGAACGTCGATTCTATTGCTAATGCTCTAGCGTGGTGCTCTATGCACAGAGACCTACTTCCAGGCCTAGGCGCAAGAGCCAGGGGCATAATGGAAGTGCAATGGAACTGGAAGAGAGTTATTCATAGCTGGATAGCTTATTTTGAGGAGTGCTTATGATTCTCGTTCTAAGCGGCACCGAAGACAAGGCAGCCCATGAACTTGTGAAAATGATAAAGGCGAAGGGGCATCCAGCTATCGCGCAGGCCAAGGTGATAGGGCACCCTACCGTTGTTTACTGCAGAACAATGAATGCTCCTAATACGATAGAAGCGCCTTTCGTCATAAATCAATTCAGATTCGACAAGTTCAGGCAGTACCAGCTGCTGCGGAAGAATAATATCCCTACGCCAGAGACTATCCACGTAACGGACCTGTCTTCTGTTAGAAGAGCAGTGAACCACTTGGGCTACCCGGTAGTGTTCAAGCCCCTGCACGCGAGTCACTCGCACGGAGTGAGGAAGTTTTCCAGGAGCAGGGACCTTAAGCACGTAAGGCTTCCAGGCATAGCGCAGGAATACGTGGAAGCAGGCGGAAAGAGTATACGGGTGATGGTTGTCGGTGATTCCGTATCGTGCTGCTCTTTGAGGACAGCCAGGGACGGGTTCAGGGCTGCCTTCGTCGGAGGTCGGCTGGGGACTGTCTCGGAAATAGAGATAACGGATGAAGAAAAGAAAATGAGCATAGCCGCGGCTAGGGCTTGTTTTAGACATCCTGTAGTAGGGATAGACCTTCTAAGGGATGAGAAAAATGGGAAGACTTGCATCCTCGAAGTCAACCACAGGGTTGTTCCAATAGGTGCCCCTGGAATTGAGAAGTCTCTAGAGGACACAGCGAATTACCTCATAGAGTTGAGTGAAGCGGCGAGGGATTCCAAAAAAGAACTGTTCCTGTATAAGACGTGCACCACAGACTCGCTGGTGTTCGCTTACAACAGGAAGACCGAATTCGTCGTTGACTTCAAGCAGTTCGTGAAAGGCCAGGGGATAGACTTCGTAGAGATCGTGTCTAGCGGCACGAAGCCTGGGTTCTTCATAGACGGAGTACGCTCCGAGTTCAGAGACCTAGCGAAGTACAAAGGGCTGCCCACGTTGTTCAGATTCTCCGATTCAAAGAGTAAGCTGGATCGTCAGCTCTTGCACGCGTTGGCCTCCGGAACAGACAAGCACATAGGCGGTTTTGAGGTAGGAGACACCCGCCACATCAAGATGCTGAAGGTGTGGGAAGATGCTGGTATCAACTCTCCGAGGATACTGGAGAACCCTAAGTTCCCATGCCTTATAAGGGAATGCGTTGGGCACATGGGCCTCGGTCATCTACGCAAAGTTAATTCTTTTAGGGAGCTTACGCAGTTGCGTACTCGGTACAAGAACCCTATGCTTTTAGAGTGGATAGATGTCATGGACGAGGACAGTCACTGCAGGAAGTACAGGTCGTTCTTCGTCGGAGATACGATTATTCACAGAAGTCTGAACGTGTCAGGTCACTGGGAGGTGCGTCTAAAATCTACCATAAAGAGTCCTGAGTTTTCAGAGGAGGATAGAAAATTCGTAGAAGACGGGGAGCTGTCAGAGCATGATGGAGCTGTCGTAGAAGCCGCCAAAGCCCTGGGTCTAGACTTCGGGGCAGCTGATTACAGTTTCAAGGACGGTGTGCCGGTCTTCTGGGAAGCAGTCAAGGGTTTCGGTATAGCGGAAATAGACGCTTGGTCTAGGAATGCCGTTATACGCTTTTACGGTGAACTTTTACGGAGATTAGGAGTAGTAGAATGAAAGAGATCGAAGTTTTCGGGAACAGAGCAATCATCATCCCAGACGAGACAGAGAAGAAAAAAGGCCTTATAGAAATACCGGTTACGTCCCAGGAAGAGCCTGTGACCGGGGAAATACTGGCCGCTGGTTCTGGGGCTATTACTAAAAAAGGCACCTCTATCCCTATGGGTCTGAAGAAGGGAGATCGCGTTCTGTTCGATCGTTACGCCGGGGTTCTCCTTCAGGTAGACGGGCGGGAACTGCAGCTTCTGAAGGGTGAAAAGATATACGCGGTGCTTGAAGGATGAAGCTGCTGGTAACTACAGCCAAAGGAAACGGGCGCACTTTTTTCGAGAGAGTTGCGTCCCATAGTAACGACGTGAGGCTGGCTAGTGTAAACATAAAGCACGCTATTCTGAAGCAGCCGAGGAAGAGAGCTGTAGCTTCCCTAAAGCCCTTCTCCAGGATAGCCATGATACCCCCTGAATCGATAGCCGGTTCTAACGAAGCCTGGTCCTTCTTTTCTGAGTTGGCTGACGGAAGGGACTTAGTCCTGAACGGACCTAAGTGCTTCAAGTTTATACGGCGTGACACAGTGATGAAGACGTGGAAGGGGCAGGGCATCCCTGTGCCGAACACTTCCAGCAGGCCCCTACGCTTCCCCTTTATTGCCAGGGAGCTATATGGGCATGGAGGAACTGGACGTCCTACCCTGATCCGCGATAAGGAACAGCAGGATAGATTTTTGAAGGGGGTGAAGAACCCACTGTTCTCGGCCTTCATCGACGTGAGTCAACGCGGGAAGTACCTTAAGTACCGGTCTGTAATCATTGGGGATACGGTAGTGCCTAGGTCTATCCACGAATCAGACGTGTGGATCAGTAGGCAGGATACGCATAACCCTAGCACTGGCTGGAAGAAGAGAGACCTGGACTTTCTAGCTAACGGAGATCCGAATGAAGACACTCTGCTAAAAGCAGCTAAGTCTCTTAACGTGGACTTCGGGGCTATAGATTACAGCTATACGAAGGATGGCTCCATAGTGTTGTGGGAGCTGACGATTCCATTTGCAATGACCAGGAAATTCAGTCATTATATTGAGTCAGAGAGGAAGATCTGTTCTGAATTTCTGACACTTCTGGAGAATGGCTATGGCAACAACAAGACGAGTGATCAAGGATAACGCCTTTGTTCGGGCTAGGCTGGAGAACAGTCCTACCCTGGAATTGATACCGGCGTATAATCGTTTCTCTCCGTATAAGAATCCGCCAAAGCAGTGCTTGGCGATGTCTGAGACTTTTAAGGAGTATCTCACTTACTTCTCCAGTATCTCTTCTGTGATAGCCCCTTACGTCGATCTTCTGTTTCAGCTTCCTCTATTCACCGGAGACCCTTTGGTCCCAACGGATGAGGGCATCAACGGGCTGGTTCAGGACTATCTTGACATGCACCCTATTGCCAGTGCGGATACGCCCGCGCCGCATGTCACTTTTTCTGGCACAGTCGACGGGTCTGGCTTCAAGATAGGGGACTCTGTTGTTGTTCTGATGTGGAAGTATCTGGGGACTGGCGTTCCTTCTGGAGAGCCGGGGTGGGCTACTTTGTATTCGTACTTTGTGGCTCTGGAGGATTACGCATTAACGGACGGCACCTCTATTGTCTTCTCGACAAAAGTCCCGGCTAACGAGGACGTGTACTTCGCCGCGGTGTCTGTTCCTGCTTGGAGCGGGTGCTTGTTGGATATGACTATGATAAGCTCTATGGGAAAGGGCACCTGGGAGGACACTAGTCTCGCCCAAACCGGCTACACCATAGACATAGCTCCTCCAGGGATCGCACCGTAATGAAAAAAGTAGCTCTCATAGAAGATAGAAAAGTGCAGCAGGCAGAGCGCCTGGAGATTCTTTTGTGCTGTCTTCCAGGAGTGATGTTTTGCGCGGCCGACTCTGTGACAAACGATAAGTTCGTAGTCATAGTTGGGGCAGCCAGAGAAACGAAATTGTCCAATGACGTTTTTAGAGAGTACGTACGCCAATACGGGATGAACGTCATTGAAGCAGGAGCGGAGGTAGAGATACATGTCGTCAGAGGATCAACCCGAGGGTCGTTACAAGCATCTGGGAAAGGGGTTCTTCCGCCCAATAAAGGTAGCAAGACCCCAGTGCCCCCACTGCAAGAGCTGGATAACTAGGCGTCTAGGCTACGTGGAGCGGCTTAAATCGTCTAGGTACTTCTGCGAAAACTGCTCGAATGTGTTCACTATACCTCAAGTGAGACCTGTTCAAAAAAGTTCTTGACATATACGTACGACGTACGCATACTTACCCTCAGGAGGACACATGGAACCCAAAGAGGAAAATATGCCGTCGACCACGTTCATTACGCGTCACACGGATATGGCCTTTTCTGACCCTCAAGCTTTCCTAGGGGCAGCTACTCCTGTCTTGCGCGAATTCTTCAAAGACAACAAGACCGCTCTTCTGCATTTCACTGAGTTTGGAATAGCTCAAAGAGATTCGGAAATGATCTACATGGACCTCGACGGAAGGAGAGTGCCCATGGTGGATATGCACGGGGTTCTGTTTGAAGAAGGCGGGAAAACTCAGGAGGCCTTAATAACGCATACAGCCGCGTTTAAGAAACAAAGATACTCCGAGAACAACGCTATGTTCGGGGATGATTTCTTCTACGCTATTGAAGACTTCAAAAGATCCCTGGATCTTCGTTTCATGACGGCCTTGAACAGCATAAGTAGAGTCAAGGATAGGTGCGCCATGTCGAAGGTGGGCGGTATGGCGGCAGCTGGTCATCTTGTGTGGCTCAGTTCTTCTCGTAGAGGCGAGCTGGGTCTTCTTATGGATGACCCACCTAATGTACTGTACGAGTCTTCGGCTGGCGCAATGCGGGGGGTTAATACAGCGATCGTAGCGCCAGAGAAGTGCGGCTCTATCTATAGCACTACTCCTCCTAGCCTAAGGATGGAGGTGAATGGAGACATTCTTGAGATCACCTTCTACACGAGGCTGTGCGGGTTCATTAGCCCAAAAAA
>Ga0307928_10000992_pt1 | contig 21361 bp, 35 predicted proteins | sample AceLakmetagen232_FD_201815 | JGI IMG/M metagenome (GOLD analysis project Ga0307928, IMG submission 201815) | Saline water microbial communities from Ace Lake, Antarctica - #232 | ecosystem: Environmental > Aquatic > Non-marine Saline and Alkaline > Saline | place: Antarctica: Ace Lake... | reverse complement strand
TGTAATTCAACAATAAATTTAAATCGGAGAGAAAGACCTAATATCAATCAGGTTTTTTATTTTAGCGAGGGTTGTATCGTAAAATAAACGAAAAAATAACCCACTTTTAAAGGAGTTTAAATAAATAAAAACCTTTAAAAAGATAAAACCCCTTATGAATATAACTAAAATGGCTAAAAAAAAGAATATGAATAATAGAAGAATTCTTAATTTTGTGTCAGTTTTATCCTTATTTTTAATGTTTTCTTTTGCTTTTATGCCTTCGGTTATTGCTCAAGATGATTTTGTAATAACTCCAGTTGGTTCTGAAGATAATAATTGCCAAATTGGTGAAGTTTATCTTCAAGATAGGGGATGTATTAAGCCTCAATTTAATGCGGACTTTAATGTTTTTCCTACGCCCGAAGGAAAAATTTCTTCTTCTTTAGGTGATATTCAAGCTATAAGAATAAATAATCCATACGCTGCAGGTGGTCAACCTGTAGTAGTTGAATTTACTTTACAAAATATTGGTGACCAATTAGGCTATCCTTTTGATAAAATTGATTTACCTGCCGATGTTTATGCACTTCAATTAGCAGTAGATAAGGATATTCAAGTTGTTATGGCTGATGGACGATATGATACAAATGATGTTGAAAGCTTAGTTTCTAAATATTCTGTAAATGGAACAATCACTAAAGTAGAATTAGTTGGAGTTGGAACATGGAAAGAAAACGCATATGGAGATAAAAGTTTTAATGAAGCTGAATTAAAATCTAAAGAATGTTCTCACGAAGGTTCAACTTATGATAGTAAATTAAATGATTGTGTTCAGATAGAAGCAGAAGTTGAAGAAGAACCAATTGGAGAATTAGAAATTTAAATTTAACTTACAATGAAATACAAGATAACTTGTGGTAAATGTGGTTTTATAACTCATGATGCTGATGATATGATTAGGCATTTAAGTTTAACCCAAGAAGATTCTAAAGATAATTGTAGGGAGAGATTTATTAAGGTTGAAGATGTTGAAGAAGAAATGGATATTGAAATAAACTTTGATGAATTAATGGAGAAATATAAAGTTAAAAAGATACCTGATAATTTATTTAGATTAATTAGAGAAGTTATGGATATTATGGAAAGAAAATATAATAAAGATAAACCAAATGGATTTAAAGCACATGGAAGAACTTATAATTATGAAACTCCTGCTGAAAAAGGTAAGGAAGCAATTAAAAGATTAAGGGAAAGAAATGGATAAAAAAGAAAAACTAAAGTTAGAGAAGTATGAAAAATATTTAAAAGAAGAAGCTGAAAAGTTTAGATTAACAGACGAGGATTTAGGAAACCTTTATGATTGTATGTGGATAATGGATACACCAAAAGAAATTAATCAAGATTTTAGGGGAACTTTAAAAGTTAATAATATGTTTGAATGGTTTTATGATTTAAGGAATAGGATTGAAGAAATTGTTGTTCCTGAAATTCATAATAAAAAGAAGGAGGTAAAATAATATGGTAAGAGGAAAAGGTAGTTGTGGAGGAACTCGAAGACAAGATGGAAGTGGTGCAGGACGAGGAAATAAAGGAACTTCAAGACAACCTAAAAAGAAATAAGCAAAGCTTATAAATTATAATTGTTTTATTATTGTGTGCCAAATCAGGTGAAAATCCTGAGGGTACACTTTATTGAATTGTCGTCGGGGTGTAATTCTCCATAGGAAATGAAGGTTACCAAAACATTTAAATACTAGTTCTACTTAAAATTATCATGATAAGAGATGATAACTTCTACAGCGATGCCAAATTTTATTTGGATAGAAATATACCAGTTCATATTAAATTAAAATCTGGGGTTTGGTTAAATGGAACTATTAAAAAAGTTCTTAAAACAAGATTAATTTTAGTTGAAGATAAGTTTGGTGAGATGCCACCAATACAATTTAATAGAATTAGGGATGATGGTATTGAACCAAGGAGGATGGAAGATGGAAGAGATTAAACCTGAAGAAAAAGTGGAGATTATGTTATGGGATTGGTTAAAAACTAAATCAAATGATATTGTAGAAGAAGTTTATTTTAATAGAATTAATAAATTAAATGCACCTGTATTTACAACTTCTGGAATAAATAAGAAACCAGATTTTTTAATAAAAATAGATATGGGATATGGTATAAAATATATTGCAGTTGAGATAAAGGATAATAATCGTTCAGCAAATGTTTATGATAGTAGTAAAATTTTAATGTATTATGATAATTATAGAACAAATAAAACATTATATTATATTAATGAAAAACAAATAAGTATAGATTTTTTTGTAATTGCAACACAAGGTTCAATTAAAAGTAAATTATTTAATGAAGATAGAGAATTAAGAATAGAATCAAATAAATTACATATTGGTAGAGAAAAACAAGTTGCTTGTGGTAATGAACCAGAATATGAATGGAATGGAACATCCCAATTTTTAAGAACTATATTTTCTAATTTTAGAATTTATAGAAAGGAAAAAAAAATTATAAAATCTGGTGGTCCTGGATTAGGAATATTGACTTCTAAAATATCATTAATTCAAAATAAAAAAAGGGTTCCTGAATTTATAAATATGAATCAACCACATATTTTTATTATGAATTATAATAATTATAATCTTAATTATAAAATTAAATGGGGTTGTAGATACTGGAGAATTTAATGAATATTAATAAAAAAGATATAGGTGATTGTTATAGATTTTTATCACACGAAAAAGAAACTGAAATAAGATTAATAGACCCTAATAGAAAAAATCCACCAATGTCTATCTTTGTAAATTCTAAAGAAAATTTTTTAAAACAATGCGAAAAATATAATGGAAAATATAATATTTATGCAGGAATAAATGAAAGAATACAAAATGGAACTGAAAAAAAAGATGTTCTTTCTGTTAAAACAATTGTTCTAGATATAGATGGAATTAGGGCAAAGGGATTTGAAAAAAAATCTGCAACTGAAAAAGAATTATTTGAATGTGAAAAAGATTGTAATAATATTATAATGAGTATGGTTTCTAATGGATGTAAATATCCTACTAAATTATATTCTGGAAATGGTTATCAGATTTGGATTGCAATACCTAAAATAGATATAACAAATGAAAATAGAAATGAAGTTGAATCTAAATTACAAAAGTTTCAAGAGATGGTTAAAAAAAGATATGAGGAATTTGGAGGAATAGATAAGATTGGAGATTTACCAAGAATAATAAAGGTTTGGGGAACTTTAAATATAAAAGGAGATAATACTAAAGAAAGACCATTTAGAGTTTGTAAAATTGATGCGTGTGGAGAAAGAGATGAAGATGAAAAATTAAAAGAAGATATATTAAATATTGATATTAAAGAAGAAGAACTAAATATAAAAATTGAAAGTATTAATAATCTTGAAAAAGAATATTTACCAAAACCATTTCAATATATTTTATATGAATATGAACATAAAAAACCAGGAGGTTGGTTAAGAATTGTTGAAACTCTCGCTAGTTTTTTTAGAGGTATTGGATTAAGTAAAGAAAAATCTGCTGGATATATTTCTGATTGGAGTAAAAAACAACCCTATACTGAAGAAGGAGAATCAAATGATATTGTAAGAATTGTAAATAGAATTTATAAGAATAATTTGTTTTGTCCAAACTTTAAAAAAATAATGAATGAGAGTTCAGGTTATCCATTTTTCGGATTAAAAGATATTTTTGAAAATACTTCTTTTGAAGATGATTTTTCAATTTATAAAAATCCCGTAGTTTACTATAATAAAATGAAAGAAAGAAAAAATAATTCTAATATACAAAATTTAAGATTAGATATAATAACTTTACTATTATCAAAAAAAACAGATGAAGCATCAGAATTAATTGTTCAAGAAATATTAAAAAATAATTATATTTATACTACTAAAGATGATGTTAAACCTGAAATATGGATTTATAATGGAGGAATTTATATTCCTCAGGGAAAAAGTGAAATAGAAAAACAAGTTAGAGGATTATTGGGTCAATCATTTACAATAAGTTTATCAAATGCAATTTTACATAAAATTAAAGCAGATACCCAAATTGAAATGGATGAATTTTTTAAGAGTAATTATATTGATGAAGTTCCAGTTGAGAATGGAATATTAAATATATTTACAAGAGAATTAACCCCTTTTAATCCTAAGAAGATATTTTTTAATAAACTTCCAATAACTTATGATGCAACTGCAACTTGTCCAACTATATTAAAATTCTTTGAAGATGTTCTAAAAGATAAATCTGATGTTCCAGTTATGTTAGAACTATTTGGCTTTGCAATGTTAAAAGAATATAGATTTGAAAAAGCATTTATGTTTGTGGGTCATGGAAGAAATGGAAAATCAAAAACAATTGAATTACTAAAAAGAATGTTAGGAATTGATAATTGTTGTTCAGTTCCATTATCTGAATTAACTTCTGATAGCACTTCTGTTTGTGAACTATTTGGAAAGATGGTTAATCTTGCAGGGGATTTATCTAATCATAGTTTAAAGAAAACAGGAATGTTTAAACAAACTGTTGGTAGGGATTTGATTGCAGCTAAAAGAAAATATCTTAGAGATTTACCTTTTATTAATTATGCTAAACATATCTTTGCTTGTAATGAACTTCCAAGGGTTTATGATTTAACTGATGGTTTTTGGACTAAGTGGGTGTTATTAGAATTTCCATATAAGTTTATTCCACAGAAAGAATTTAATTCATTATCAAAAGAAGAACAAAATAATAAGAAAATACTTGATACAGATATAATTGAGAAAATTACAACTCCACAGGAAATGGCAGGGTTACTTAATCTAACTCTGAACCATCTTAATAATCTAATTGATAATAAAGATTTTAGTTATTCAATTGGAACTGCAGATATTAAGGATTTTTGGATTAGGCAATCAGATAGTTTCACAGCATTTTGTATGGATAAATTAGTTGAAGATTATAATTCAAAAGTATCACAGAAAAAACTTAGGAAAGAATATAATTCATATTGTAAAAAAGCAAGATTAAAAGGGAGTAGTGATAAGGGAATAAAAGTAACATTAGAAGATAGATATGGCGCAGTAATTACACAAGATTATGAAGATAAACAAAGATATTGGGAGGGATTTAGGTTTAAAGAACAGTAAATAACGTATATAACGTGCTTTTTTATAAAGTATTTCTCTCTTAGGGGAGTATAGGGTTTTGTAAAAATGTAGTTATATACGTTATTTGATAAATTTTCCTTGTAAAAAAAATGAAATGCCAATCCAACCTCCACTCAAATTGCCTAAAAACAATTCCAAAAGGTAAAGAAGCACATATTTGGTACAAAGGAAAGTATCTTTTAGTATGTAATAATTGTTACAGGTTAATCAAAACATTAAATAAAGATATGGGAAAACCAGTTGGAAGACCTAAAATAAAATGATATTTAAAAGAAGATTAATAATGTATATCGGAGTAAGAAACTATTCCCAGGAAACCTTAAGACATAGGGAAATAATAAGAAGAATTAAGCTTAGGCATAGGCATACAATAGCCATAGAGCTACCACCACAGCATAAAAGAGGTAAACATATATAATGGGATTAATGAGAGGTGAAGGAACAATCCTTAGAAACAAATACATGAGTAAGTTTGGCTTAACCCAAAGAGAAGCAATTACCATGGTAGAAAAGTTTGTAGCCGAAATAAATATGATTCGTGACCAATTAAAACTTAAGAAGAAATCAGAAGCAGAAATAGAACTTAAAATACAATTTAAATTTGAAGAAGAATTTCAGAAGTTGTGTTGTGATTAGATATATTACATATATGAGATATACAACATATATCTTTATAAAGAACAAATAACAATAATAAATATGGAAAACAAAGAATTTACAACAATACAAATCTACCGAGAAGATTTGAAGGTAATAACAGATAATTGTAATAAGAATGAGAATCTTCGAGATAAATTACATGAAGCAATTAAAAAGTGGAATGAAGTAAAATGAAACAATCTAAAACCCTAGACTTAACAAACCAAAAGTGGAAATCAAATCCAAGATGGAATAAAGTAGGATTAAAACAAACAAAAACAAAACTTACCAAACCTGAAAAGATTGCAAATACTATTGCAATAATTAATATCCCTTTTCCAACTGCATCTGTAATTACTTCACCAATTATAATTAAGATTGGGCAGAGAATGGCAAGGAGTAAAAAGGTGAAGTTAAGATGAACCAACTTAAACAAAAACTAGATATATATCTTTATGAAGATACAATTAAAAAATTAGAAGAAGAAGCTTACCGAGTTGGTTTAAGTGTTAGTAGATTAGTTGAAGTTGCAATTGAATATAAATATGTTAAACTTTATAATAATGCTAAAAAGGGAGGTCAAAAAGTGTGAAAATGGAAAAAGAAAATAATGCAAATCAAAGTGTTCCAGAGGTTAAACCAGAAGAATTTGGTAAAGAAGAATTATTAGGTGATGAACCAGATTTATCTAAGATAAAACCAATTGAAGGTGGAGTAAGTGTAGATTTAGAAAAGTATCATAAGAAAGATACTAAAATAGAGTTAGTACAAGTTATTCAAGTTCCTTCAAACTATACTGAATTAATGCCAGGCACAGAGCAACATTATATGCAATGGGTATTAAAAGTTTCAGGAGAGATTGTTGAAACAATTGGTGAAGGAGAAGATAAGATTGATTTTAGAGCTTCAGAATTATTTAACTTAATTCAGAGTGATAAAGGAGAACTTATAGGATTTCCAACAGGAGATAAATCTAACCTGATGATATTTATGAAAGATTTGAAAATTGAATCACCAGAGAAGCTTGAAAGTTTACAAAAAGTTAAAGAAGTTTTGATGGGAAAGATAACTCAAATTAACTCATATAATAAGGAACAGAATGGTAGAACCAAAACATATCTAAAATTTAGATATTAGTTTTATCACAAAATCATACTCTTGCAGTAAAACTATTTGTTAATCCGAATACCTTTTTTTCATAACTGCAAGAAACCATTGGGGGTTTAAGCACCTCTTTTTTCCCTAATGGTATCTCACTCATGGGGTTTCTAAACCCTATCCTATGAAAAGTGCAGGGGAGTTTAGCCCTCCTGCATTTTCATACTCAAAAACAAAATGAAAATACCAAATTACATAAACTGCAAAACAAATACAATTCCTTGTGAGTTTTATTTAAGTAAGAAATGTGAGGAAAGATGTCCTTATGCAATGGAAATGAAATTATTAGGTGTTGGTGCAATGGATACTGGATTAGTTAAAGGATTAGCCAAAATACTTTCAGAAAATAAACACTCTAAAGAGAAACAATAAACAATGGCACTAATAAAAAAAGATAAAGAATATATGAATGGGAAGATAAATGAGTTCATATTTTACTGGATAGCTGGAACTATTTTTGTTATCTTTGTTTTAAGTTTCTGCTTTGGAGATTATTATACTGAAGAAATTGGATTTAATTATTCTTGTTCAGAAATAAAAGAAATGATTATTTTAAATAATTTTCCAGATAGAGAAATTAAAGGGGATGTTTATTTAGATACTTTTTGGGCAAGTAGGCTAGAATGGGATGTTGAATACTATTTAGAAGAAGATTTTAGAGAATATTACTTAGGTAATTGTTCAAAATTATAATGGAAAAAAGAAATACTAACAAAGAGAAGAAGAAAAATAATAAAGGGTTTCCATATCATAATAAAGGATCTAAACAAATTAGAACAAGGGAGGAAAAGAAAAATGAATAAATGGATAACATTAATTGCAACATTATTAATTACTTTAGTTTTTGCTACAACAATTAGAACAACAATTGCTAATCCTATGAAAAATAATTTATTAATTTCTGGAGGATTATTAATTGTTATATGTTTGGGAGTTTGGTTATTTTTTAAAGCAGGAAAAACAAAACCAACTAAAGTAAATAATGAAGAATTTACACCAGCATAAAATGGGAGAACTTGATTTTAAAAAATTGAAAGAAGATGTAAAACAAAATAAGTTATTTTGGTTTTCAATATTCTTAATGATGTTTTCAATATTTTTATATTGTTTAAAAATTCCAAGTAGGGAACTTTATGTATCTGGAAGTTTAATATTTTTAATAATTGTGGTAGTTATGAAATATATCAAATAAGTTTTATAGGACAATAAATATAAATATTAGCAAATTTATTATTTTAATATGGCTACGCCACAAGAACAACAAATTATAGAAACTCGTAAACAATTTGAAGAACAGCAAAGACAATTAGAAGCTGCTAAACAACAAGAAGTTCAAGCTAAAAGGGTTGCATTTACTTCAAGACAAGAAAGAACAGCAAGAGAAACACAAAGAAGAGCAGTAACTTCTTCACAACAACAGATTTCTAAACAGCAACAAGAATTTGAAACACAAGTTGCAAGAGCAGGATTAGGCATTGCTAAACCAGAAGTTTTAGAAAAACAATATCAAGAAGCAACAAAAGTAATTACTTCTAAGATATCTTCAAGAGAAAATTCAATTAAGCAAAAAGAAAATTATATTAAAAAGTTAGAACAAGAGAAACAAGAAGCAAGAAATAGTAGTGCAAGAAAATCAATCAATGAAGATATAAAAGATTATGAGAATGAAATAAAAGATTTAAAAGCAGAAGTTAGAGGTTATAAGGAGGGATTAGGGGGAGATAAATCAACAGTTGTTAAAAAGTATTATTCAGGACAAACAAGTGCCTTAGCTGGTTATTATAGTTCTAAGTCAAGTGCAAAACAGCAGAAAACAGAATTAAGGAAGAAATATAGTGAACAATTAGAGCAAACTCAATCTAAATTAGCACAACAAGGAAAAACTCTAGTTTATGATAAAGGTAAATGGACTGGAGAGTATTATAATAAAGGAGATTTACCTTCTGAATTAAGAAATACCAAGATTACTACTAGTGAAATTGAACAATATAAAGTTAAAATTGAAAGTGAACAAGCACAAGTTGAAGGAACAAAAACAAAAGTAAAAGTTCCTTCTGGGTGGTATACTGAAGAGATACTAAATATTCATAAAGATTTTGCTAATTCAAATCCAAGTATGACTTGGGAACAAATAATTTCAAATCCAGATTACCAAAAACAAGTTCAAGAAATTGCAAGTCGTCAAGAAAGTAGAACCTCAATGAAGGAATTTGCTGAAAGAAGAAACCTTTTAGGTGAGGGTTATGGTGAAGATATAACTGTTTCTAAATTAACACCCATACAAAGTTTTGAGTTATCTGAGAAGGCAAAAAAAGCAAGATCATTAAAAACCCCTACATTTTTAGAACCAATAGTTTATAAAACAGAACAATTAGCCCCTTATATTTTTACAGCACCAACATTGTTTGGTCCAGGACCAGATGTTGTTAGTGCAAAAGCATTATACCAATCAATCCCAGAAGAAAAAAGAGCGGCTTTTTATGAAAAAGTTAAAGAAGATGTTTCTGGTGGCATTGGATTAGCTATGGATACATTAACATTTAAAGGTCCAAGAAAGGCATTTGTTCAAACAGTTAAAGATGTTTATGGTGCTGTTCCAGAAAATGTAAGAAAAAAAATAAATCTAATAGTTACTAGAGATATAAACATTCCTTTAACTTCTATTACTGGGGCCAAAATTTCTTTTAAAGAATTTGCAACCTCTGTTAAGAAAACATTTACAGATGAGCAAGAAAGAGTTATAGTATTAGCAAAAGATTTAACAGATAAAGCTTATGGAAAATCTTTTAGTAATTTAGTTTATAAAAAATATGAAAAACAATTAACTGATGGAATAATAACTTGGGAAAAAGCAGTAGATAATACTTCTAAAACAAAAGATTGGAAAAATTTGGAAAAAGATTATCAAAAATATTTTGATAACCAAATAAAAGAAACTAAAACAGGATTATCTATTGCAGGAGAAATTGCAATTCCATTTATAGATATTGCTCCAAAAACCTATGGGGAATTGGGTGTGGCTAGTGCATTAATTGGTACTGGAGCAGTTATAACTGCTCCAATAGTTGCAGCAGGATTTTTAGCATCAAAACCAATTACTAATATTTCTAATATGCTTTATAGTGCTTATGAACCTACAACAAGGGTTGGAAGATTTGCAAAAGCATCAGTTTTCTCTGCTGCGATTACAGGATTAGCTCCTATTGTAGGAGTTGCTTATGGTGCTGAATTAGGAAAAGGAATAGTAACAAAACCTACAGAAACAACAAGGGGTATGTTAGATTTTTTAACAGAAAGACCAGAAGAATTAGTAGGATTTGCAATAGGTGGAGGATTAGTTACAAGAGGATTGAGATATGCAGAATTAAAGGCAAGAGGATTTGCTGGAAGGGCTGCTAAAACTAAGAAAATTATTTTAGAAGGTTATGGGGAAGTTACTGTTTTAAAAGTTCCTAAATACGGGGAGGTTGTTTGGGTTAAAGGAGCTTTTGCTGCATCAGAAAAAATCGCAATAATGAAACAAGTAAATAAATTATTGGGAAGTGGAAAAAGAATTTTTGTTCAAGTATCTCCACAAGGAATACCTGTGAAAATATTTGCAAATAGAAAGGGGGCGGGTTTCGAGGTCACAACTATTTCAAAACCAATGAGAGGGTTATATGAGGCACCTCCAGCAACATTTTTAAAAAAATATGGATTAGAAACCATGGCGCCATCTTTTTATTCAGAACTTGGAGGAAGAGAAAGATTATTACCAGATCCTGTAGGATTTTTAGAGATATTAACTGGAAAGGCAAAAATAAGTAAAAAAAGAGCATTTATACAACTTAGAAGAACTTTTGGAGAAATTAAATTACCTAAATGGATTGCAGAAGCAACAGATGCAATACTTGGAAAAAATAAGATACCAAAAGGATCATTAAAAACTATGAAAAAATATTATAATGAATTTCTTAAAGAAAAGATTACTTTCAATGGAAAAGATTATATTGGAAAAGCTAAATTAAATTTAGTTAACCAAATAAATTTAAAGGGAACTGGAAAAGGTCAAGCATTAGAATATTATGCTGCAATGTTACAATATCAAGCTAAGTTTAAGTTACAATTACCAGGAGGTGCAGAAGTTTTGTCAGGCATCAATCCTTATGGTCCAGAGGGTCAATTAGTTTCAGGTATAGGGACAAGATTCTTTGAAAAATCAATAGTAGATTTAAGAAAGGGAACTCAACCCTCAATTGGAGGTAAATTATTAGAATTTTTTACAGGAACTAAAAGAGGGGAAGTTGTTGCCATGGTTGATGGAAAATTAGTAGAGATTCAACCAGTAAGGGCCTTTGCAGGAAAAGTAAAAATTAAAGGGAAAGGAAATGTTGCAGATATTTTAACTTCACAATTAACTGAAACTTCTGCATCAGCAACAACTATGACTGAAGGATTAATTGGAGAAATTGTTAGTGGAATAAGGGAAAGAAGAGTAGGAGCAAGAAAAGTATCTGCACCAAGACCCATTTTTACTTTAACAGAATTAGAAGTCGAACCAGAAGTTAAAAGAAGAGAGTTAGAAGAAACAAGAGTTGAAAGATATAGTTTAACTGAAAGGGAAGTTAGAGAAACTAGGAGGGAACAAGTAAGAGTTACTAAAGCAAGACCAAGAAAAGAACCACAAAGAGATAGGGTTAGACCTGAAATAAGAGATTTTTTAATTGAAAGAAGGCCCAAACCAAGAAGGGAAAGAGAACCCATAAGAAGAAGAGAACCAATTAGAGATAGAGAACCTCCAGTAAGACCTAGGCAACAACCGCCAAGAAGACCTCCAGAAATATTTAGAGATATGTTATATGCTCTACCTAAAAAGAAAAAAGTTAAAAAGAAAGGTAAGAAAAAAGTTGTTAAAAAAGATAGAAGATATAAAGCATTACCAACAGCATTTGAAGCTGTACTAGGAATTGCACCAAGTGCAAGAGCAAGAAAAAGAATTTATACAGGTTTTGAAGCCTTGAGATTTAACTAAATTCTAGCATCACCAGAATTAAAACAATTTGAATAAAATTGTTTTGAAAAAAACTTATTCTGTTGACAGAAGTTTCTAAATTCTTTTTCAGTAAAATTTAGGGGTTTAATTTTATCAACATTATTAAATCCTTTATAACAATAAATTTCTTTTTCATTAAAACTCCATTCTTTACCATATTTTAATTTACAATATCCATCTTTTTCAACTAAATGTCCAATATTAGTTGATCCAAGGATTTTAATATAAAATGCCATACTAATAACTAAAAAAATAAAAAAAACTAATAAAACCTTAGTTAATGATTTTTCTTTAGTTCTTTGGCTAATTTTTTTTCTTTCCATTTGTTTTTTATATATTTTCTTAGTTTATACACTAAGTAAATTCCAACTCCTATTCCTAAGATTTCAGCTAAAGACATTATTCTTCTTTTTCTTTTAATTCCTTTATTGCTTCATTAAACAATAAAGTAGGAGAAATGTTATTTTCAGCTAACCACTTAGAATTTTCTATTGGTGTTCTAACTGAAATAACGGTTGTCTTTCCTTTTCGTGTTATGTTTTGTTTTTCCATTGTAATTTTATTAGATATAATAAGTATTTAAATGTATGCTTTTTGTAATACAATAGTTTATAAACATTTTAAACCTATTATTATCAACTACTTCTACTTGTCAACAGACTAAATGGATCAAAAACAAAATCAACAAGATAATCCCGATGAGAATTATGAGGGTGGTGGAACCTATTCTGAAGCAGATCCTGAATTTATTAAACTTCAAATTGATGTTGAAAAAGATTTAGATAGATTTACCCAAGAAGTTTTAAGAGGAATGGTTGAAATTATAGACCCTAATAAAGGAACTAAAAATTGGGTTCTTATTGCTCCTGGAGAAAAACCACCAATGAATGAATTGGGTGTTAGGGGATTATTAGTTTTAATGAAATCAGCAGTAACTAAAATATCTAAATTATCTTGTAAAACTGATGAAGAAATTAAACAAGATATGTTTTATTTTCATATGACTTTGATTTCACATATGTATCAAAACTTTGGTAAATGGGATATGGATTTTTCAGATGTTGAAGCAGTTAAAGAAGCCGCATTAAGATTAGTATGGGATGTTTCAGCATCTTCAAGAGATGGTTTTACTGCAGTTAATCTTAGAAGTCAATATTCAAGACAAGAAGTTTCAAGAACAGATGAATCAGGTAAATCTGGAAAATCCTTTTTAGGAATTCCAATAGGAAGAAGATAAAATGTTAAAAGAAATTAATAATTATAATAGTAAAAGGAGGTTTTATTATGGGAATTGAAGGAATTGCAAGTGCTGCTGGTGGATTATTTATGACTATCATGAGGGTAGTTATTATAATTCTTGTTGCGGTTGCTTGTTTTTTTGGAACAAGATTTTATTTAAAGGCAAGAAAAACTCGGAATAATTATAAGATTAATGCTTTAATTTCTAATCCCGATGGTTCACATTATATTTGTAAAATTGGTAAATTCAAAGCAAAAGACGGTATGCAGAAAATGCTTTTTATGCAGAGATATAAAGGATTATTTGGAATAGAATATTGGTCTGAAATGAAAGGAGAAACAATGTCGGTTATTAATCCAAAAAATATTGTTAATTTATCTATTCATTTATTTAGATATGGTCCAAGTCAATATGCAGTTATTCCTCCTGAAGTGTATAGAACTATTGATATCAAGAAATTTGGTATTGATTTAATTAATATGCACATGTTAGAATTTAAAGGATTAGAACAAAGGGCAGGAATTTCAAGATGGGCATCTATAAAAGATAAATTACAACAGTTTGGTCCTTGGATTACTTTATTTATTATGGCTTGTGTTTTAGGAGTTTCTATTTGGTTTATAACTAAATTAGGAATGTCTGAATTTTCACAAGTTGCAGCAGCAAGATTTGCTGAATGTTCACAAGTAATGGGAGGAGGTTCTGCACCAGTTGGTGCATAATCTCTTTTTATGTTGGTGCATAATCTCTTTTTATTATAGGACAATAAATATAAATATTAAAAAAAACAATAAATTAATATGGCAATGCCCAAGAACAACATTTTTTTATTTGGAATTTTATTTTTAGTTAGTTTATTTAGCATTGTTTCTATTTCTGCATTAACTTTTGAACAAGATAAAACAATTGATTTAACATTTCCATGTACATATAATGGTACTGTTTGTCCTGTTACAACAGAATGTAATTTATCAATTATTTATCCAAATGGTTCTTTAATGACTGAAAATGAACAAGCAACTTATGCGGGTTCAGGAATAGTAAATTATACTTTACCAGATTCTTCTATTAATGGAAATTATAAAGTTCCTTTAAGTTGTTTATTTCCTGATGGAAATTCTGAATCAGGAAATGCAGATTTTACAATAACTCCTAATGGGGAAGAACCAGAACTTGCCAAATCAATTCTTTATTTAGGTTTAATCTTAATTATATTAATTTTATTTATAATTTGTATTTATTCTTTATTAGAAATAGATAATTTTAGTTGGAAGATTGGCATATTGGCAATAGCTTATATTTTATTAAATGGATTTTTATTAATGTGTTGGAAGTTAGCAGAAATGTTTTTAACTTCTATACCTTTTATTGAACCAGTATTTAAGGTTCTTTATATTGCTTCTAATGTAGGATATTTTCCAGTATTTATTGGATTGGTTATTTATCTTTTAATAAAGGTTACAGATGAAAATAATATAAATAAATTAGTTGATAGAGGATATGATAAAGATTTAGCTACAAGAATTGCAAGAGGGAGAAAAAGATAAATGAAAAATAAGGTGATGTTATGATTGATGAAAGACCAACAAGGTGTTGGATTCACCCAGATTTAAAAGAAGAATTGGCTAATTGGCATGCTATTATTAATGATTTAGCAATGAAAAAAACCAGTTATCCTATTCAAGAAGGTATGCCTTTAGCTTCTAAATTATGTTGTAAAATTCTTCAAAAGATTAGGGTTGATTTAAACAAAAATGATTTTAAAGTTTATAAAAGTGAAGAAGATTCTTCTTTAAATATTGAAATATTATTGGGTGAAGAAGTTGGGGACATAAAGAACTTAAATATACAACTACATAAAATTAGAGGAGTTAAAAAAAATGAAATTGCAATCTATTAATATTAAAAATAAAAAAGCATCAATTTATGATCCCATTACAGTTGGAGCATATATTCTTACAATAGCAATTACTATTTTTATTATGATATATGTTTGGTATGGTTTTGATACTGGAATGAGAACCGTTGTTGCAGGAAGTATTGCAAATGAATCTGTTATTGAAACTTTAGATAATTTAACAATAACTTATGGTTATATTGATTATATGATTCCAATTTTAGTTGGAGGATTAATGATTTTATCATTAATATTTGCATTTAAAACTGGAGCAAGTATTGTTTATGCTTTTATGTCTTTATTAGTCTGGGCTTTTGCATTATTAATGGCTGCAATTTATACTAATGTGTTTGAACAATTTGAATTAGCATTTCCAACAGTTTCTGCTAACTTTCCAATTTTAGTTTTTATAATGGCTAATATGAAATGGGTAGTTTTAGCTTGGTTATTTTTAATTAGCTTAGTAATGTTTACTCAAACAAAGAGAGAGAGCAAAGACTTACAAGGAGGGTTAGAGCAATTTTATGGTTAAGAAAATATTAATTACATTATTAATTTGTACAATTTTAATGACTACATTAATTAGTGCTTTAGATTTTGACAACACACAAACTATTTTAGAAAAAGAAGGACTTGCAGGTTACAAAGATATTGAAATAACAAATTGGTTAGGTTTAGGAGAGAAATTATGGAGTGGAACTTTAGATAGTAATACTAAAACTTGTGGAAATAATTGTGAAGCAATACAAACAATTACTTTACATGAAAAAGGAAGTTTAGTTGATGATGTAATTTTTGAAAGAATTTATGAAGATGGTTCAAGAGAAGAAAGTAATATAAGAAGTTATCAGGTAATGATTAAAACAGGACAACAACCTTATGAAGTAAATGATTATGAATATATTTGCACAAACACAGGGAAAATAAATATTAATGGAACTGCTGAAACTATTTGTGAAAACAAATTAATTGGAACTCATATAGAATATAATTCTGAATGGACTAATTATATATTGGGAACTGAAATGGATGCAGGAATATATATTACAAAACTTATAGGTTCTAAAAGGCTAGATTGGAGTTATGATTGGATTTATAAAACTCAAGGGGAGAGTTTGGATGAATGGGCAGTTTGGGGAACTGTAGGGATGATGGATGATTTTGAAGGAGATTTAAATGCTAGTTGGACTTCTACTGGTTCAGGAAATGGTGGAAGTCCTAAAACATTACTTGGAGATTTTTATATTTATCCAATAGCAGTTGCAGGAACTGGATTTCTTAATGTGGTTTATGAGGGTGCAAATTTAAATGGAGAATATACTTTAAGATTATTAGCAGATAAAGCGACAATAGGTGGAGGAGATAGTTCTGCGTCTTATTCTTATGTTTTAAAAGATGAAAGTGGAAATGGAGTTACATTTTATACTCAAACAGGAAATGTTGCATTTACTACAGATTATTATATTGATAGTAAAATATTTCCTTCAACAAATAAATTAAATTCAAGTAAAGATGGTGGTTTAGAAACTGAATATGATATTAGTTCATTAGTGGATGGAGATGAATGGTATTATTCAATAGAAACTACAGAAAGTGATACAAATTTAGAATTATACATTGAATATATTAATATTACTGATATGAATAATCTTTTACCAATAACTTTAAATTCTCCTGTGGATAATTATTATTCTTCTTTAAATGAAATAGAATTTAATGTAACAGGAACTATTGTTGGTATTACAACAATAGCTAATGCCACTTTATATGGAAATCAATCTGGAAGTTTTATTATAATAAATTCCACAATAGGATTAACAGGAACTACTGAAGAAGTTATTTGGGACAACACATTTATAGAAGGAGAATTTGATTGGTATGTTAATTATTGTGATAGTGATGGAGTATGTAGTTATTCAACAGAGAATAGAACTATTTCGATTGATACTACTTTTCCAAGTATAACTATTAATCAACCAACAGCAATAGAAAATATTGGATATTATAACAAAAATGAAACATTAAACTGGAGTATTAGTGATACAAATTTAGGGAATATTTGGTGGGAATATAATAATACTAATACAACTTTATATGGTACAGAAAATACAACTGAATTTATATTAGCAATAATTCCTTTTAATGGAACTTTATGGGCAAATGATAGTGTAGGAAATGTTAACTCAACATTTATAGAATGGGAATATAATATTTTTGTAAATAATGAAACTTATAGTGAACAAACTTATGGTTCTTCTTATGAAACATTTATTATAAATTTAAATTATGATCCTATTAAATGGGAATTAATTGAAGGTAATTTATGGTATAATAATACAGAATATACTGGAACAGATGGTGCATCTGGAGATAATGTTATTTTTTCAACAGAAATTCAAATCCCTACAAGTGCTACATCTCTAAATAATTCATTTTATTGGATAATTGCATTAACAAATGGGACTGGAACTTATTATTTTAATATTACTGAACATAATCAAACAGTAAGTCCAATTATATTACATCTTTGTGATGCCACATATAATATAACTACTCTTAATTTTTCATTAAAAGAAGAAGGAACTTTTAATTTCTTAAACGGAAGTTTAGAGGCTACTTTTGATTATTGGGGAGGTGGAGATGGAAGTGTTTTCCAAGAATATAGTTTTTCAAATGCCTCAGAAAATTCTAATTATGCTTTTTGTATAGCTCCTGCTTATGCTGAGTTTATCACAGATGCAACAATTAGTTATTATAAAACAGGATATGATCGAAGGGAATATTTATTAGATGATTATACTATTAATAATCAAACAGAAAATATTACATTATATTTATCTACTACTGCTTCAACAGATATATTTACCTTTACAGTAAGGGATGAAAATGATGATACTGTTCAAGATGCAATTATTAGAGTTCAGAGATGGGATATTGGAACAAATAATTTTTATACAGTTGGAACAATAAGTATGGCTGCAGATGGGACTGGAATAATAAATATGAGATTAAATGATGCTTGGTATAGGTATCAAGTTCTTTATGGTGGAACCTTGTATTTAACAACTGAACCAGTTAAAGAATCTTCTACAGCAAGAACATTAAATATTGATTTAGCTGCCGCTAATCCTTATGATCAATTTGGAGAAATAGATTATTCATTAACATATAATGAAGATACAAATATTACTATTTTTAGTTATGCAGATACTACTGGTGCAGTACAAGTTGGATGTTTAAGAGTATTAGAAATGACAGGATTAGGAAATAATGAGGTTTATTATTCTTGTGTTGAATCTACTTCTGGAACATTAAGTTATGAAATAAATGATTCTGGAACATATATTATTAGAGCAATTTTTAGATTAAATTCAGATTATGGGGGCGTAGAAAAAGTAATTGATGAAATTATAAGACAAGGAACCCCAGATAGATTTGTGATTATTGGTAAATATGGTTCTGTAATTAGTTTATTATTAACAGGAACTGCAGCAGCAATAGGCATTGCAGCAGGTTCAATTCCATTAGGTTTAGGATTAATAATGGCATCATTAGTTTTAGAAGGATTAATTGGTTGGTTAAATATATCCTCAGCAGTATTATATGGATTAATTTCCATAGTAATTCTTATTGCATTAAATTTAAAGAGGAAAGGTGGATAAATGGGAAAAGGACCTAATTTAACTTGGATATTTATTGGAATTGCAGTAGCAATAGTAGTTTTAACTATTGCATTTAGTTCTTATGAAACCTTTTTAACAGATAACAATGTTTCAATGGAAGCTTCTTGGGGTGAAGCTGAAAATAATTTAACAGTAATTCAAGATAATATATATGAATTAGGGGGAACTAGTGGAGGATTAGCTGATAGAAGTTTATTAAAAGATGTTTGGAATGCTGCTTCTGGAACCGTAAATGTATTTGTAATGGGATTAGCAGCTATATCTGAATTCTTTAGAATGATTGGAATAATAGATAATGTATTCGCGATAGTTGAAGGGGTAATTCCTGGATTAAATGCTTTATTTGGATTATTTACAATAATAATTACTATGTATATAAGCATTTCAATATTAAAAGCTAAAAGGGGGTCTTCTGAGAAAGCTTAAAAATGACTGAAACATATTATGATGCAGCAGTGGATGGGATAGGAATTGAAGGTTTTCTTAATTGGGCAAACTTATCTGTAGAGGGTTGGATGGCTACTGCATTTTTATTCTTCATTTGGTTATCTTTTGTTTATGTTGGAAGTAAATCAGAATGGAAGTTAGCAAATGTGATGGCATTTAGTTTCTTTATCTGTTTATTAGCTTCAATGATATTTAGTGTCTTCACAACTGTGAATATCATAGCAACTTTTGTAATTATATTTGGATTAGCTGGAAGTGTTTTGTGGAGTGTAATTGGAAAATGAAATTAGAAAAGAAAAAAGATATTAGTGAATACCTAATAGATATAAAGAAAAAAGGATTTAGGTGTTTAAAATGTGGTAATGAATGGATTCCAAGAAAAAAGAACAGTTTACCAAGAGTTTGTCCTAAGTGTAGAAGTTATAAATGGGATGAACCAAAAGAAATAAGATTAGAGCTTCCTGATATTAAGTAAATCTTCAACTAAAAAATGTAATTTTACATGATGTTTTGTACATAAGGGAATTATAAATTTAGAATATTCATATAAATCTTTTCTGTTTAAATTAAGATATTTTAAATGATGTAAATTTAATTTCTTTGGTTCTTTATTACAGATAAAACATTTATTCCCTACAATTTTTATTATTTCTTTTCTATGTCTTCTTGCCCATTTACCTTCTAAATATTTAATATCTTTACCACCATTCCCCAATCTTTTTTTATAAAGTAATGGATACTGAGATTCTTGATATTTAGCTTGTAATTTAATTAAATTATAAAAACGAGTATAAGATTTATTGCACTTACGACAAATACCAAGTTTTCCATAAACTTTATTCTTTCCACAAACACTACATAATTTAGATTTTATTCTCCAATTTTTTGATTTACATTTAGGGCAAATATTAGGATATTTATTTTGTTTTTTATATACTCTAGGAACCCATTTATGTTCGCATTTCTCACATTTAAATCCCTTAACTTTTACTTCAAATTCCATGTAATTATATTACTTTATAGGTATTTAAATGTTTTTGTTTTGTGTTAGTCTTTGAGGACAACCACTACTTATATAATAATTCTATAAACAATTTATGATTAAACGTAAATTAAATTTTCGGAGGACACTTTAAGTAATTTGTTACAATGGCATCAATGCAAAGTTTTATTGTAGGAATTGTTCTTGTTGGAGTGACTTTAGTTATTGGTATCTTTATCTCAGCCGAGATAGCAGATCAAATGACTGATGATTCAGCAGAACAAAATGCAGCTAATGATTTGGTAACAGCACTTGCAGGCGGTTCTGCATGGATAACTATCTTAGTGGTTGTAGGATTTGCTACAATCGTATTAGGTATGTTAACTCAAGGATTAGGGCAGAGCGCAGATGTAGCTGGTCCAGTTTATTAATTAGTTAGCTAATACCTCAATGGAAGTTATCCTATACTTTCTAACTCAATAGGATTAGTGGAAGAGTGACCAAGTTCCTCTTCCCTTAATATTAAAATTAAATGTCACGGAGGAAAATATAAACAAATGACTCAATTAATGAATAAGTTCATAATTTCAGTAGTTGTAATTGGAGTTATCTTAATAATGGGTATCTTTATAGCTTCAGAAATTCAAGATGTAACCAGGGAAAGTACAAGTGCATCAGTAAGTAATGAAACATTAGTTACTGTAACTGAAACCGGAGAATATTTAATACCTTATACTTATAATGATGTTGCATGTACTATTGGAATAGTTCTAAATGCTACTGACGATGTAGTAATAGGTGCAGGTAATTATACTCAAACTAATTGTTTATTGGCTTCTGCAGATGCAGAATTTAATAATACTGATTGGAATGTAAGTTATACCTACTCATATTCTGCTGATACAAATACTTCTGCAGCAGCAGGGGATTTAGTAACTGCATTATCTGGAGGTTCTGCATGGATAACTATCTTAATAGTTGTAGGATTTGCTACAATCGTATTAGGAATGCTTACACAGGGACTTAGTAGGAAAGAGGAAGAAATGGAAAGCGGATATGTTTATTAATTAATTTTATATTCGCTTTTTATTGAAAGTA
>Ga0307928_10000991_pt1 | contig 21399 bp, 25 predicted proteins | sample AceLakmetagen232_FD_201815 | JGI IMG/M metagenome (GOLD analysis project Ga0307928, IMG submission 201815) | Saline water microbial communities from Ace Lake, Antarctica - #232 | ecosystem: Environmental > Aquatic > Non-marine Saline and Alkaline > Saline | place: Antarctica: Ace Lake... | reverse complement strand
ACCTTATTAGTATCAACTCTAAATGCATTTGCATAATTTTTATCATAAGCGTGTTCAGCATCTATAAATCCAGCAGTCCTTCCTAATCTTTGAGCTATTCCTATGCAATGTAAACACAAAGATGTCTTGCCCCCAGATTCCGGGCCAAAAATTTCTATCATTCTTCCACTTGGCAAACCACCACCCAATGCACAATCCAATCCCAATATGCCAGTAGGAATAAACTTAACATTTTTTATAACAACATTTTCAGACATAATAATTCCCTTACCATGTTTCTTCTCTAAATTAGATATAAGGGAATCTACATCATCATATAATCTATCATTTGATGTAGTTTTTGTTTTTTGTTTTGCCATTTATAATCTCCAAGATTATCTATAATACTTTTGAATGAATTTAGACAATACTTTTAAATTTCTTTCCATTTTCTCAGAATCTCCAAAAATTGATTCTCCTATGAAATACTTTCTATCATTTTTACAATAAAATATATTTTGAACCAAACCTTTATATTTATTTCCTAAAACAGCAGTTGCTGATATATTTCCAAGTAATATAATTAAATAAGGTTTTACTTTATCAATTTCAGATTTTAACCAAATTCTACATTTCTTTATTTCATCATATGTAATATTTGATGAAATTGTAGTAGCACATTTTACAACATAAGTCTTATACCAATCATGTTTCAACTCATAATTCAATTTTCTTATAAATTCTTGTTCAATTGCTATGTGTACATCAAAGAATGGTTCTCTACTTACTATAATCATGACATTAGCTGGCATTCTTCCTTTTGGATATGATAGGTGTAGCCTATTTTTACATAAACTACACCTATTACAATTAGACAATTTCATCAAAGCTCATCTATCTCAATGACATCAATATCCTCTATATCATCAGATACTTCTTCTGAAGTCTTTGAGGGTTTACTTGATGATTTAGGTTTTGTATCAGCAACATCTTCCTCAATTGATATATTGTCATCAGTACTAACTTTTTCTTTAGGAGCATCTTCGACCACAGTTTCCTCAACATATTCGGCTTCATTTTTAGATGAACCACTAGCCCCAATATTATCATTCAAAAATTCCTCAACCTCAGAAATTGCTGTCGGCTTAATATGATCCAACAAAGAGTCTTTCACCATCTTAATATTGACAATATCCTTTTTGCTCATAATGCCAATCAGTTTACCAGTTTCAATAACATAATCTCTTTTGACTCCAATTTTCATTTTGGTCACTCTCAAAGCATAAATATCATGGCAGAAATACCCTGATGTTTCTGAATCATCAGGATTGCACATTGTCAACTTTCCTTTACCAGCTTTTTCTGCTCTTTCGATATTATCAGGATTATGATTAATAGCAGTAATTTTGGTTAAAGTTGAACTACTGAAACTCCATATTTTGGCTTCCTTATCCCATACTATCTTATTAACAAATTTGTCCTCAGCATTCTTAACTTTCTGTTCAATACCAATAATAACAATCATTGCATTCAATCTATTACATTTCCAATTATTAACCATTCTCTTTCTATTATTTTCATCAGTGACCCCAGCCTTCTTAAACAAACTATCAAGATCGGTACTTTTCCTATAATCCAAAACAGATCTTACATTTTTAAAATCAGAATCAGCAACAAACCTTCTCATAGTACGGCCACTTTCCATAGGAAATGTAGGCCATACTTCAGACCACTGCTCAATATAATCCGGTTCAATCACTTTCAATACATAAGATTTATTATCCTCAAACTTCAATATAAATCTACTGGCATCGACAGTTTTAGCATCTCGGAAACGTCCCATAATTATTACACCTTTCTTTTAAACTTTTGATTGTTTGCTTGTTGGATAGAACACACCAGTTTTAACTAAAGATGACATCATATATGCTATTGACTTAAAAGATGATTCTCTCATCTCAATAGATTTAATTATGATGTCCAATCCCTCCTTTCTATCCTTCCATATTTTTAATTTTTTTGTACATTCTACCACAAATTCATTATTCCCATATATCTCATTAAATTTAGATTCCATTAATTTAGCATTAATGTGACTTATGCCATCTACCTTTAAGAATTCAATTACAGATTTATTTTTTTTAGATTTAAACAAATCAAGTTTACTTTGTAATTTTTCAACATTATCAATTGCATTCTTCCTTAATGTAGCAAAATATGTATATATAGATGCTTGCTTGGCTATTTCTTTTGACAACAAATTTGGATCATCTACTATATCTGAAAAATCTAATATTTCAGACAATTCAATGTCATCCTTGTATTTTGCTATTATTTTTCTTAGCTGATTTGATACATCCATTTAAACTCCATTTTCCCTATTCTATAATATACTCTATTTTAAAGGACAAACCTATACTAAATATCGTAAATCTTTATTTCTTCCATCTGTATATTTTACCAATTCAAAATGTTCTGACTTGATAGGTTCTGAGTCGCTTAATGATATGGATATAGCATCTGAGTAACCAGGGAATAAATACACTTGCATATTTTTCCCTGATAGCTCTCTATACCAAAATGGCTTTGGAATATTATCAACAAATTTGATTAATCTTATATTGGTTTGCATTGCATGCATACCAGCTATGCAACTAGGAGTACCAGCTTTTAATTTCACACTCATAATATTACCTCTTTCTTGTTAAGAATATCAATACATTCTATATCAAAGTCTCTAAATTTACTTACATCATTGCCACAAAAGATATAACATCCTTTTTTATCCAATAATTTATTCATTATTTTTCTTTCAAATTTTTTAGGCTTTTTTGTTTTCACTTTAGATGATTCTGCAAAACATACGTTCCTAAATTGCAACCTTATAGGCTTAATATCAGGCTTTGCCAAAACCAAAAGACATTCAGTACTATTTCGGAACCAATGCCCAGTACCAAAGTGTATCTTCTTGTTTTTTGTAAGTTTCACCCATTCCACTTTAGTTTTATATACAAACCTATTTTGTCTACTTATCAAATTAAATACTTCATCAAGAATTGCCACAATAGTCCAAAGAAAAATGACATCAGTATCAATATTTCCCAGTAAAGGTAATAACAAACTATTGTCATGCCATAAAAGATAATCCAATTGGCCCATAACTTTAGGTGGACTATCATCCAATAACCAAGGCGGATCTATAAATGAATAATCTTTGTGATCCATCTTTCTTATGTATTTTGCATAATCACTTTTTATATAATTCATCCTCATTTACCTTAATATATTCAGGTTTAAATATATGAATATTGGTACAAGTCTTGCATTTCTTTGAAGGCTTTTTATAAACAATCTGTTCAAGTCCACAATCTTTTGAATAATATCCAACTTTACAGCCATACCCCACCCCAAAGCCAAGACTACATGAAAATATACATTCCATTCCATTTTTTAATAAAAAACACCCTTTACAAGATTTTGCTTTTAACATAACACTCTCCTTAATGAAACATGTTTAGATCCCATTTAAAACTTCTACATATCACCTTTGCTTTTTCTTTACTAATTGGGATGTATATTTCAAATATAAAGCAATTTATAACTCTAAAAAAATACCATTTGAGATTATTATATTTTAAAATCATTGCAGTTTTCTTATTAGACCGTACAAATCTAAATTCCATATTTATTTCCTTTTAAATGGAGTATGAATTAAATCTTTCCATTCTTTATCTTTAACCAAAACCATATTGGATTTTTTGTATCCAAAATCTTCCTTTTTAAAATCCAACGATCTTCTCACTCTCAATAAAAATGGCATATGATTCTCAAAATACATAAATGCATCAGTCATTATCTCTTCAAACCTTTTGTCATTAGGAAACATCATAAAGCAGCCTGTAAATGTTTCATCTTCAAAATATACTGCATAAAACTTTTCATTAACCATTTTACTTCTTATATTGGTAACGTGAAATACATGTATGTGTGAAATAATACCCAATAGCCATACATCTTGATTCGGTAACACTCTCTTAATTATACTAATGGGATGACATTTAAACTTTTCATGCATAACATCAGGCCCACCATGTTTATCAAATATCCTCTTAATAGGATGCTCAAACAAATAATCTAACTTAAAGTTGAAAGGCTTTCTGGAATCATTCCAATACTTTAAAACATCATCCATAACCCATAATCTCTCTACATAACATTTTTTCCAACCTTCATTTATAGTACCATTAATCAATATTACTTTGTCCTTAAAATCAAATAAAGATTGTTCATATTCAATATATGTTTCATTCCTAAATGACAATACAATAAAGTCAGTTTCATCTTGAAGATTAGCCAATGCATATCTTTGTTCGTTGCCTTTCGATATGACTTCCTTTACTTCTTGAGATAACCTTTTTAAATCTGGCTTGCCAAATAACCCCATAATCCATACATCTAATCTTTTAACATCTTTGCCTTTCCTCAATTGTTTTTCTTCATCCTGTACTATATCAATCAATTTTGTCACCTTAACATGAGGTGCAAAATTATCTACAATATGCTGATAATGTTCAGATATATGTTTACCTACAGAAATTGGCGAAACACTTTGTTTCAGCTTTGCTAAATCTGTATCTGTATACTGTTCCTTACCTTTACATTCCGATAATAAACTATAAGCTACTTTCTCACACTTCTCGGTACCCTTCTTCACATTTGAAAGAATATCCGGTAGTACTTCTAGTAATCTAAATACATCGTATGAGAAGGCCTGAGAAAACGCTCCCGCTTTAATAAGATTCTCTACAGATCTTTTATTACAAGCTCTTTTGTTTATTCTTTTCAAGAAATCTACAAAATTAGAATATGGTTGTCCATCTATAATTGTTTCCACAGCTTTATCTCCAACATTCTTTATATTAGACAAACCTGCAATTATACTATCACCATCTATAACAAAATCAAATTTGGAAATGTTAATGTCTGGTTCTTTTAAAAGTATCCTCAATCTTTCCACTTCTTTTATCATCTGCTTTAATTTCAAATCTCTTGTTGCCCCGCCGCTAACCTTGTTCAAAAATGCAGCACAATATTCAATAGGATAATGCACTTTAAACCACATCCCAAAATAAGATACAAATGCATAACTTACAGCATGTGCTAAATTAAATCCCCAAGAACCAAAAGTCATTATTTCTCTGAAAATTGTTCTTGCCAACTTTTCATCAACATCATGGACAGCCGCACCTTCCTTAAATGATTCCCAAAATGTTCGCTCAAAATATTCTGCGCCAGCACTTTTACTCATCACCTTTCTTATTTCATTAGTCTGTGCCCAATTAAATCCACCTAATTCTCTAGCAATCATCATAACCTGTTCTTGATAAATAGGTAAGCCATATGTATCATCAGTGATATCATCTACAATTTTGTGTAACTTTTTTCTTTTTAATTTTCCATGTTTCAAACTTGGATACTTTGCCATGGCCCCCGAATTATGTACATTAAAATCATTAGCGAAATAATTACATTGATGCTCTCCATCTGCATCTATTATCTTTATATCTGCAGTTTCCTCTTCGCCTATATATTCTATGGAAACTATTTCATCTTCTTTAAGAAACATCTTTAACCTCTTTAATTATTTTCTTCATTTTTCTAACTGCAAGATTATGTCTAATAACATAATTGTTCCAATCATTTATATTTATATAAGTAGTACATCCTCTTAACCTAGCATGTATCTTAGCATGACAGGATCTGCACAATACCATCAAATTCCATTTGTAATTAATATCTTGTACTGTGTCAATTATTTTTTTAGTATTAACTAAATGATGAACAATAAGATCATTTACTTTATCATATATAAGTTTGCCATCACATTCACAAAATAATATTCCATCAGGTCTAACCAGTCTTCTTTCATCCAAAAACTTTTTCTTTTTTCTATCCCAAGCCTCACCTCTCGGATTACTTGCTTTGGAACCTTTGAATAAATAATGCGTTTTACCTCTAATATCTCTTTTCAAATTAGCTTTTGTAATTTTCTTTCTAGCTTCCTTAGTATGTTTCTTATCCTGCATAGGATTACCAAATTTTTTCTGATAGTCTCTAGCAGCTTGCGCCAATTTTTCGCGCTGTTCTTTTGACAAATTAGATGGTTTTCCTTTAAATAATTTACTCATCTTTTGTTTGTGTTCTTCCGTCACTTTGTGGCCACACCCTATTTTATTTTCCTTCATTTCTTCACATTTTTGTTTCCATCTTTCAGGATTACTTTCGCTCCAATGCATAGTATAAACCTTTCTTTTTAGTTTATGTATTCCTTTAGGTCTACACTTAAATATAATATACTCTATCGCCCAAAGAAAGGTTTTTTAATTTTTTATATTTACCATTTCCCACATTAAATCTTTCATCATTAGTACAATACATCCATCTACCTGATTTAGTCTTTACTTTATATACTTTTTGTTTACCTGTTTTAAATGCTTTTCCTATTTTAGTAATCAACCTATCTTTTTTATAATCATAAGAAAATACTCCAAATTTTCTATCCAATAAATCATCAATATAAAGTTCTCCAGATGTTGTTGAGATACTTAAACATCGCCCTAATGCTATACAATGAATTCCACTCGGACGATGTAAGGCTGTTGCCGCTGCAATCTCTGAAAACTTATCAATTTTGGCTTGAATAGCAAACCTTGTTAAACCTGGTGTCATAAATTGAAATATGCCAGTAGTATGACCATCTGCAAATTCCTTATATACCTTTGCCTCTCCACCCTTATATGTTACGTGTCTACAAATAGATTCCAATTGTATATTTTTTTTGTATCTTTTCCTTATCAATTTCTTGCATTCTTGTATAATAGACATATTATTTAAACCAAGAACATCCAATTTCAATAAACCTAAATCCTCAGCATCCTGCTTGTCTATAGTTGATACTAAAAAATCAGGATTCTTCTTATCAACTCTTAAAGCTGTATAATCATGTATATCACCATCTGCAATAACTACTGCGGCCGCATGAGTACCAGTCCTTGACACTCTACCTTCAAGTTTCTTTGAAAATTCAACTACTTTAGGATACTTTTGAGCAAATTCCTTAGCACATTCAAATTGTGTAAAAGTATCTTCTAAACAAAATGACAATCTACTATCTGCTCCAGATCGCTCAAGAACTAAATTACACATTTCTTGAACTTCCATCAATGGAACATTATACATTCTCGCAACATCTTTCAATGCCAACTTAGGCCTAAAGCCCATATTGTTACCAAGAATTGCAACATTATCCTTCCCATAAGTATCTATAAGATATTGTACTACTTCTCTCCTTCTGGTATCTTCAAAGTCCATATCTATATCTGGAAAGTCACTTCTATTTGGATCTATAAATCTTGAAAAAAGTAATCTATGAGGAATAGGATCGACCATTGTAATGCTCAACAAATAAGCTACAAGTGAACCTGCCGAACTACCTCTTGCCGGCCCACGAGCTATATCATTTTCATCTACCCATTTCATCAAATGATTACATAGAATGAAATATGGAGTAAAACCTTGTTTAATAATTTGTATTAATTCCTCTTTCAATCTAGCCTTATATTCCGGTAAATTTTTTGGGTCAACATACGGTACTATTTTCTTTTTCCAACCTTTTATTGTTAACTCTTTTAAATATGAAACCTGAGTATGATTTTCAGGAACACTTATATTTGGCATTATCATCTTTTTCTTAGTCAATTTACCATTACATCTATCTGCTATCTCAACTGTATTATTTAACATCTCTGATACAACAGATTTTGGATACTCATCTAATTTGTTTCTTTTGTAAAATGATGAAAACATTTCTTTTCTTGTCTTAACAAATAAATCATGCATATCATATCTTAATCTTTTTGGATCGGTTAATGCATTCTTTCCATGCCAACTAGCAAAACTCTGTATAGCAAGAAGTACATCGTGTACCTCCCAATCAGATTGATATACATAATGAGAATCATTTGCAAGATAACATTTAATATCTAATTGTTGCGCAATATTGTAACAAAATCTATTGTAAATTACCTGTTGATCCCAATCAATTGGTTGCAACTCTATATAGAATCTATCCCCTAAAACAGACTTCCATTTTTCAGCCTCTTTCAAAGCAGCCTCTTGTGCCATTTTATAAACAACCACAATATCTGAATTCGGATATATGGAATGATATACATTCAAGTAATAATTAAGTATCCCACCAGCACAAGCTGTACCAAAAATACAATTTTTCATTCCTTGTATAAGTTCAAAATCCCATCTAGGTTTACGGTAAAACCCTTCTGTATTGGCAAGTGATAAAGTTTTCAATATCTCTTTAACTCCATCACTATTCATAGCCAAACATACAAAGTGTGCTTTTTTTGATAAACCTTTTTTCAACTCATATGTCTTAACAGCCTTTTTTGAATCAGCAGCTACATTAATGCCTCTAATTGCTTCTAATTTTTGCGCTTCATTCAGGCCTTTAATATGTCTGTTATTACAATAATATCCTTCTACCCCAAAAATAGGTTTAATGTCATTCTTAGAACATGCCTTATCAAATCTACCCCATCCAGATATTGAACCATGATCTGTAATAGTACAAGCGTTTTGCCCAATTTCTAACAATCTTGATATTAAATCACCTGGCTCTTTTGCAGCGTCATCCCATACTTTACTCAGGCCATCAAGAAAAGAGTATTCAGTATGCAAATGTGTATGAACAAAGTTATCGCTCATTTTTTCACCTTCCCATAACCTTGTTTAGAAAATGAACCAGGTCTTTTAATTTCTACATTGCTATTACATTTAGGACATATAATTTCAACAGTCTTATTACCATGTTTATCTATGTAAGTTATAACTTTAGATCCATGTGCATAAGATGCTGTATATATTCCGCACTTTGCGCAATGTCCATTAATTATTGGCATTCTTAATTACTCCTGTAATCTAATCAGTAATCCGACCAGACCTCCAATAAGTCATAGGCCAATCTCCAGATGCAAAAGCTATACACACTTACGCAAACATTTATCATAATTCATATATGCAAGACTATTTGCCGATGGAGTATGTTTTAGTTTAGTTTTTTATGGTTTTCCTTATCTTGAATATAACCATGAGTTATTATCCATTTTCCACAAGTAATATTCATAATTCAACTTTATCCTATCAATTTTAATTTCGTCACCAAATCTTCGATTCTTTTGAAACTATGTTCCAATCTCAAATTAGGCTTCCATTCAGAAAACCGGCCAATATTATAAATGCCATAATGTTCACAGTGAGACTGTATAAAATCATTACTCACCTTATAATCAGAATCTGTAATAATATATGCTGGTGATATTATCCTGTGGTCTTTATGATAAGTCGTCATAAGATGTTTAGATACAATGCCAGAATCTTTTAAATCATATTCAATTTTATTCATATATTTCTCTCTATATACCTGACACTCAAATTTATCATTATCATTTCTTCTAAATGAAGATTCACAAGTCACAACAGTATATCCATTTTTTCTATCTATATTTATTTTAGAAAATAAATATTTTCTTTCTGGAAAATAAAGTATTTTTTTATCAGTATTTATCAAATTACTAGGAAGAATAAATACAGAAAGAAACATATTATTCCATTGCAAACTTTTCTTTGCAACCTCAATAGTATCATTTAGCGGCAATAAATCTATAAGTTTTATTGCATCTATAGTATTGAAGCTATAATCATATTTCTTAAAACCTGTTGCCTCAATGCTATCAGTTTCTATAAACAATTCTTTTGTTTTTAGACAAATTTGTTTTACATTACCAACTATAATATGCTCTTTAACATTATCTCTCAATTTATCTAATATGCCAATAGATTCGCTAAATGCATACATTTTCTTCTTAGCAAATAATTTCAATGGTATCACTTTCTTACCATAAGAGTCTGAATTAATTTCCCACAAATCTTCCTTCAATGTTTTCCAAGTATGAGGAAGTAATATATTGTCTGACATCCACTTTCCATAAACAGATCTTACCCAATGGGCATAGTCTTTTCTTTTCAATCTTGGTCTATTAAAATAACTCCAATAAAATGATAACTTATCTGATAAACTCAATGTAGATGTATTATTCTGAATAGGATAATTGTGAATCTTACCTTTAAAATACACTCCTATTTTATCAGTAAGATCAATTGTTACATCATTAACTCTACAATCATCAAGCATATCAATATTTTTATAGAAATTATACAACCCATAATCAAAAAACATTGTTCGCTGACCAAGCTTAAAATTAAAATCCTCAGCAATATGATCTGCAAAGCCATCTTTATCAGTTGTTACAATATTAAATTTAATATCAAGACTTTTCAAATAATTTGCCGCAATAAGTCCTGATGGGCCGGAACCTATTATAAATATATTTGGATTATTCATAACATTCTACCTCTCAGTAATGTGAAAATGTTAGGCAAATCTCTCTCATTAAGGTGGCAAATTTTTACCACTTTATCAAAATAATATTTCGTCAAAGGACAACTCTTATCTGGTATAATTTGAACAAGATCTCTATAAAAAGGCTCTCCATCACAAATTATTTTTGTAAGTTTTTGCATTCTACCAAGAACTATCATAGTTGATTTCTTTTTTGAAAAATGATCTTTCTTATGGCATTTTGCATATGTTATATACATTGTATGATCATGTTCAATGTTGCCCTCAGCATAGACAAAATATAAAGTACCAATAGGATGAACTTTACCTTTATTTTTAACATGAAATAGAAATGATCTTCGCGCCATGAATTACTCCTTAGAACCATCTTTTGAAAATTTAGTTAAATCAAATGTATCATCTTTATTTCTTACAGGTATTGTGTCATCAATAGTATAATGACATATGCCTTTTGGATATTTCTCTGTTTGATTATTTTCATTTCTATTGCATATTCCGGTTAATAAACAATTAGGTTGTAACCATTCTCCTAAAAATTCATTATAATCCTTAACAGCTTGAACCATTAACCTTACTACTTCAATCATCTCTCCTTGCATAAGCGTACATAATCTTTGAGATGCCACGTGCATTAATGCGTTATACATTACTTTAAAGTTCATAGATGTTTCAGATGCTTGCGGAATTATATATCTTGCCTCATCCTGAGATACTCCTGCTTTTAGTAAATCATTGTACAAATCTTGAATTCCACCAAAACATATATTTAACTTTTTATCCAAATCAGGCCACTTATCATCATCAGCTAATGCATTTACTATAGATTTTGGTAGTATATAATGTTGTCCTTCAAAAAATTTCCCCAAATATTCTTTGCTATTTGCCCTTTGTGTTCGCTGACCTATTGATACCCCAATCCGATGCCTTACCAATTGATGACTCACCACTTTACTTATCCCTCTGATATTAAACAATAAATATATAGATTCAAGAGATGGAGTATGACCACCTTTCAGAACCCATTGACATATTTGTCTTGCCTCTTTTATATCAATTTGGCTAGGATTAACTAAATTTCTATTTTCAATGCATTCAAGATAATCATATGCAATTATCTTTTCAGGACAATCTGGTGCCTGATATAAAGATACTTCCATTTTTGGGAATTTATCAGACCTATAAATATATTGTTTCATATTCATAGTGCCAAAAATAGTATCTACGTGCTCTTTATGCATTTCAATATCCTTTCTCAACTTGAATGTAAAAACCTTTTTCTTTCAATTTATTCATAACAAATGAAAATTTATTATATATGTAATCCCATTCTTTTACATCAACAACATAATTTCTTGGAAAACCCATATCTCTTTGTTTTTGATATCTTTCTTTGCAAATTTCTACAGGAGTGGACAACCAAACTATTTTGATATTGCGGCGCAAATATAACTCACACAAATTATTGAATAATTGCAAGCCTATACAATTATACACATAAGCTGAGATCCATGTTCGATCCCATCCTATCTTGCCAACTCTAAAATTAATTGCATAGAACAAAGATTCATAAACCCCCAAATAATATGGATCAAATGGCTTAACTGAAACAGTATTGCCAAATTTTTTCAAATAAAATTCAAATAATTTATTTTTAAAATTATCAACAGGCCATCTTCTAGAATTAGCAAATGAAGAAGAAAATAATTGTAGTTTATTATCATTTATAAATGTAGTCTTGCCTGCGCAATTTAAGCCCTCAACCATATATAAAATAATTTGACCCCTTTCTAAAAACAAATATAGGGTGGCTTTTGACAGGCCACCCTATATCTCTTCCAAATAGGATTATGCCAAATCCTATGCCACCAACTATTTAGCAGGAACGTATGTATATCCGCCCTTTTCATTCTTTTCAATCTTGCCCCACTTGGCACCCTTCAAGCCATTATTGATAACGGTAATAATAATTTTCATCTTATCCATAACACTCTTAGGTTTCTTCACGCCCTTCTTATCAATAAGAGCCTCGGCAGCAGCCGCAAGCTTCTCAAGGGAATTTCCCTTGGCCTTTTGAAGAACCTTAAATACACAATACCCAGCAGAATTTTCAACAAACGGAGAATCTGCATTAGGATCTACTTTCCGGCCAACCGGATTTTTTGCTTTTGTTTCTTTTGCAGGAAGAACAGTCTTTTTTTCTTTTACCAGAGCATCAGCCTTTTTCTCTTTTGCTTTTCCCTTACCCACTTTTTCCTCCTTAGAAGTTATCGGCTCTGAATCATCTTCTATACTTATTTCATTAGCCAAATCATCAAGATCATCAGCAACAGGTTCCTTAACAGGCTCTTCAACAGTTTCCTCATCTATCTTTATCTCTGACTCTGTTTCAGGTTCATCAATAGTAATCTCATCATCAATAGTAATCTCATCATCCAATTCTTCTACAGTAGCTTTACCTTTACCCACATCATCCTCCTTATTAGTTTGATGTTTTTCGTCCCATTTTTTCAGCATATCAATAACTTCATTTTCATACTTACAAATATAATCAGTAATCCCTCTTTGATTACAAATAAAATACAAGTAAGTTAAACTCATCTTATCATAATTAATATTAGGTTGTGGCATGTGTTATGTTCCTTTCAATAATCACATACATATCTCCTTTAATGTTAAATATAAAGATAAATATATTTCCTTCGCTAAGTATAATATACTAAATTTCCCTTTGGTATACTAGGAAAATCTACAGCAATTTAAAAGAAAGTATCATACATTTTACTTATGATAGGATTTAATTTCACAAAATCATCTGCATTTGCAATTTCACAAGGATCTTTTGCACCATCAGGCAATTTAGCATCAAATATACTCCTTCCCGAATTTGAAAACAAATATTTGGCCTTAGCAGTATAGTGTATCTCTCTGCCATATTTATCCTCAGCAGTTCTACCAGCAGAATCATTATCATAACACAAGAATATATTTTTAATTTTAGACTTCAATATCATATTTATTTGATATGGCGAAAATGTCTTAGCTGGAATAGCAGGAAAGCCCATACCAAATAATCTCATAGCATCAGATACACCTTCTACGAAAAATATACTTTCTCTATACTGAAACTCAGTCCATCCCCAATAAGTTTTCCAAACTGCTGCATCCGCTGGTTGTATCCATCTAGGCTTCCAAGATGACTTCCCAATATATCTTCCTTGAAAATATAATATTCCGTTATTATCATATATAGGGAAAATTATATGTTCAAAATACCTTGATGTCAAACTATTACAAAATGCAACCTTATACTGACTTACCATCTCATTCCTAATGTGTCTTATTTTAAAATATTCAAGCCCACTATCAGCAGAATCAAGACCATCAGGAAGTTGATATCTTTTAAATTTCAATTCATCCTTTTTCCCCAATAATTTTCGTTTAAAATTTTTCCAAATACCATCTCTTATGGCATCTATAAAATCTTCTGATGATATTCCAAATACTTCACATAAATCTTCCCAAGAATGTCTACCGCAAGCAAAACAATTTACATATCCAGTAGGTTTATATATGCCCATTGACGGCCTAGATGTATCATCCTGACTGTGAAAAACACAATTGATCATAATCCATTCTTCATATTCCACAATATTAGAACAACCATTAGATTGTAAAAAATCTTTCCAATCTGTAATTTCTGATGGTATCATTTAATCTTCTCCATCTTCTATCACAATTTCGCCTTCACCTTCCAATTCCTCTTTCAATATACTAGGAATGCCATCTATATATTCATCTTTCTTTTCAGAGTCATGAAACCTTCCATATGGAAAATTATGATAACAATCTATTCCACTTGACTTCTTAGCAACAGATCTTCCTTTCATAATTTGAAGCACACTCTTTATATCCTCGGTAATAGTTCTGATGCCAATAAATATTTCAGAATATCTATATTGAAAAGGAGAACTACCAACATCTCTCTCATCTAACTTTCTAATCTTATCACTATCTGGCATTGATATATCTTTACCAGATTTCTTCAATTGAGTAGTTGCCCATACAGGAATGCCAATTTTATTATCCAAATTTTTAAAACTCTTAGTTATTAAGAATGTATCCCAACAGATCTCTTCATATGCCATCCAATCTTTTATTTTATTTCTTACTGGTGTAATATTATCAATAGAATCTATAAAAATACCATGTAAAGGTTTTTGCCAAGTATTCATTATATCATAAGTTTTAGACAATATATCCGAAACAGTTGCATTCTTTCTAAAACTAACAATCTCAAATAAACCACTCTTTTCTTTACATTCCTTAACTCTTTGTTTCCATCTATCATGAACTTCCTTGGAATAATATTTACTGGGATTCCTGAAAAAACTGTAATCTATATCTGCAACATTACAATCTATTTTATTTTGGATTTGCATCTTATCCATTTCGCCTATCAGAAACAATATAACATTCTTACCCAATCTATAACAATTTGTAGAAATTTGGGAAATCAAAGTAGACTTACCCATATTAGATGAACCTGATATGATACAAAATTCACTATCAACTCCCCCATACAATGCAGTATCTAATGATTCAATACCAGTTGAAAGCAATGAAAATTTATCAGGATTATTATACTTTGATAAAACAGCCCTTTCTCTTTCATCAAAATCCTCAGAGTATTCGCCTTTCGATACTCCTTCATCATCATTTATTACGTGAAACTTCTGTACAATAGATACCGCTTTGTCAATATCTGCAGCATCAATTGCATCAAATAACTCCATATGGTAATCTTGTATTCTTCTTCCTTGCCATAATGTAAATAATTCATTTACATATATATCAAAATTATCAAGAATGTCTTTATCAATTTCCTTTTGTAAAAAATTATCAACTACAGATTCCAACTTACTTTTAAATAATTTGGAATCTTTTGCTTTTAATGAAAACCTATTAATATTTGCCAATAAAATATCAACACTTAATAATTTACCATTCTTAGAAAAGAATGATAAAATCAATCTATATATAAACCTTATAGATTTATCTGAAAATGCATCTGCTTTAAAGTCATAACGATTAATTATTTTGACAATACAATCCTTATCTGAAAACAGACATTGTAAAACCTTTCTTTCTATATCAATATTAAATAACTCCATTTATTTTCCCTTCAAGTGTTTTTCCTTTATGACCTGAAATGAAGAATCAATTGCCGACCAAGCATACCTAAATGTATCCTTTATAAAACTAGGATCATCTGAACCAAGCATAATAGTTGTATTATCAGATAGACAATCAAATATTATGGCATTAAGTTTATCCAATATTATTTGATTAGTTATTCCATCATGAATAGATAATATTGATATAACGGAATGATTGCTCATAACAAATTTATTATTAGAAATCAAACTTACCAATTGACTCAATGTAAAACATTTCATAGAAATATCCATATTAGATATCAATTTTAATTTCATAATAGCAATCCCGAACAAATAATGTTCATCTCCTATTATGGCAACATTTTCTCCATTAATAAATTTAATAATATCAACCCAAGCTTCACATCCTTTCAACCTTATATCATCTGTATTTATATTCATAGGGATATTGCATTCAAGCAATCTATTTTGGTAATAACTCAATCCCATTTGCCACCAACTTTCCCTTTATTACATTTTTTATTTCTCCAAAAAATCCATTCTTGAATAATGCCATCACAAATAATTAATGGAATTGTCAATGGAGTTTTACTTTTATTAGAGAATACCCACCGTATATACTCTACAACATTGTTATCATCAAAATCTACACCCTCTATAGCCTTGATCTTACTTCTTAGCTTATCTATATACTTTATAGTCCTGCCCTTCCTTATTTGGCCCTCATTCCCCCTAAAATCTAATTCAACGGATTTATAACCAAATGTCTCCCAAAATCTATCTTCAATAAATTTTACCCATTCTGCATTATTCCATCTATGAGGATATGTATTATCAAAACCAATCTTTTGTTGTTTAGTAATCAAAGCTTGCATTTCTGGTAAACGTATATGAAACCTTTTATTGTCAACTAACACTTTAATTGAATTGCCAGAAGAGACATCTTCAATATTAAATGGTATAGACAATAATAATTGCTTTGTATCAAATCCCGTAATCCCTGCATCTTGTAATACTAAATCAACTATTTCTTTCAAATCAATGTCCACATAATTATTGAACATTTTATATTTTATAACATGGCCTATTTTGTTAAAGGTAGTATATGATTTACTAACCTTAATATCTCTAAACCTCTTTGGCCTAAATGATTTCATTATGCTCTCTTCAGCATAGACTTTAAATCTTTAAATGAAAATTTCTTTACTCTGCTTTCCTTGTATCCATCATCCATTATCATATTAGCCAACTCTTGTCTTTCATATAATACATTCCACATATGAAATTCTATCCCAGAATTACACCATAAATTTATTACATAAATGTTATCATGGATCTGATTCAATCTATCAATACGGCCCATTCGTTGAACCATAGAAGCAGGATTCCAAAGAATATCTGTATTAATGACATAATTGGTTCTTTCTAAATCGACACCTTCTTTGCAAATATCAGAAGTAAGTAATACATTTATATCTTTAGAATTTTGAAACTTATCAATATAATCTTGTCTATTTTTAGACAAACCTTCTTTTCTACTGCCGTGCATAGCTATACTTTTTATACCAATTTTTTTCAATTCTCTTTCCATTTGGTCTATAAAACCAGTAAAGAAACAAAATATAACTACCTTATTTTCCTCAACCAATTCCGGCAATAAATCCTTCAAAGCATCCATCTTTACAGATGATGAAATAGTTGATTCAATTAACTCTGTAGAAATAGACACTTGCCTCAAATATATTAATTCAGTCAAAGCAGTTGCCATATTTATCTTATCTGCTTTAACCAAATTATTAATCTTATCAAGAACTTTTGCCAAAACATCATTATATATTTCTTTTTGATCTTTATTTAATTCTACCCACAAAGTATTTTCATTTATAACTGGCAAATTAGTCCTTAATTGATCTTTGACTTGTTCTTTGTGTCTTCTTATTGAGGCGAATTTCATCCTATCTCTTGCATCTTCTATATTTTTATACCCAGAAATGCCGCCAGTATAGTAATTATAATCAATATATTTTTCTGCAAATGACATAAAACTTTTGCCAAATACGGTATCATCTATAATCAACATAGACCCAAATAAATTCTCTAATCCAGTTTCCACATAGGTAGCGGATAGACCAAATCTAAATTTACATTTATCATTATCAATCATTGCTCTCAGGCTTTTATTCCGTACTGTACTTATATTCTTAAAATGTTGAATCTCATCAATAATTACTCCGAAAGAATCTATCATTGCACTATCCATATAATTATCCCAATCAATCTTCAAAGTATCACTAGATACAATTAAAAATTTATCATCAGTATATAACCATTTATTAAATTTTGTCTTTCTATTATCTCTACTACCCTCTAAAATTACAACATCTAAGCCAAGAAACTTTTTAATATCTCTTTTCCATTTCTTTTTTAAAGTGGCCGGAACTGAGATAATACATTTTTTAGCCTTATCATCCTGAATTAATTTATATGCAGCGCAAAATGCCTGCATAGTCTTACCTAACCCAACTTTGTCTGCTAAAATAGCCTTTTGACATTGATAAAGAAATTCTACACCAATATGTTGAAAAGGCATTAAATTATATCCATTTATCAATTTTATACCACAATCAATTCCATCTAATGTTGTTCTAAGTTTCAACAATTCTTTTCGTTTATTCCCAAATATTTCCGCAATCTCATATATATTTAAGTCAACTTGTATAATTTCAGAATCTATTTTGGACAACTTTTGAATCAATGTATCCTTATCATCTATATTTATTTTATGAACCCTATCAGCTCTATCATAATAAGATCCAATAAGAGATGATATGGTATTTTTTATTGCAAAGAAATTATCTGATGATGATATCTCTACATCAACTCTATTCAGACTTGTATTTTTACTTCTATATATTTTAACCATAATTTACCTATTTTTAAATGTGGCTATACTTTTCCTTTCTAATCCTAATATAATATTTAATTTCGGTTTCAGCTATTGTTAAATATAAACATAGTAAATATTCTATCAACCAGTAGCAACTGTGAAATAATCCTCGCCATATTCTCTTGGTTTGTACTTACATATAAATACACTGTCCAATTTCAAACTTCCTTCATGCCCCTCAAATTTCCCCTTAAATGGACTAAAATCAAAATCTTCCGATAACCTGACGTAAGAACCTGCCAAATTATCAGAATGAGGTACAAAGAAATTAAACATGCTTTCAGACAACCCTATTGAATCAACTAATCCTGCTGCCGATATATAATCATATCCAACATTATATATTGGCCTCCAACCTTTAAGATATGTCTTGTTAGCCTTATTAAACATTTCATATTCCGCATCAACTATCCTTTGATAACTAACACTCATTCTATTAGGTGCTTCCAAAGATACTCTTTCAGATACTTCATATAACCTTAAATCATCAAGATATACTTCAACATTAGCATCACAGCCAAAATTAATATGTGCATAAGCACTAGCCGAACTCACTTCCAATTCCAAATAAAATGGCATAAAATATCCGGTAGCATCAACATATACATCTTCCGAATTGATAGTAAGGCTTGTATAATTGGCCGCAGGAGCAGCAACATAATTTGCATTAGCAGTTATATACAAATCTATATCAAAACTTCCAGCTGCATCTGTATCCATAAACTTAACTACACCAGTCAATAATATCTTAGTACCAGTAAATGCAACTGCTCTATGGGTAATGGATGCAGTTTGTAATCTCATTACATAATTTCCTTTAGCTGCATTTTCTCCCGCATCAACTCTTGATGGCGCCGTCCCAGCATCATTGCTCCAACCACTAAGAGTATCCTCAAAATCTCCATTAGTAATAAGATTCTCTTCAACTAAATGAAGAATTACCGGATCATTTGTGCTACCGCCAACAAAATTATCCGCCCAAGAGTGACTTGACGGAGATGGAAGACCACTCATAATATTTTCCTTTAGTTAATTCCATTAATCAATTTATCTATAAGTTTATCAACTTTTGTTTCAACCCTTTTAATATCTTGCTTCAATTCCAAACCACAACTCTCTTTGTGTTCTTTTATCTTTTTATCTACTATGTCCCAAGGATCATCTTTATGTTTAATTTTATCATGAATTTCAATAGCGGACTTTACTTCACTCCTACTTATTCTATTCATAGTGCTCTCCATATCTCTAGTGGAAATAAAATATGTTAGCAAAATAGACAATATTGATACAAATACTGGTACAATTATATAAGGGAAAAGTATTGAAGCAAACATAATAGATTATCCTTTTTCAGGCATTATCTTTATTTTTCACAACTTCTTTTTCAACTCTAGCCTTTTCAAGTCCAACTAATTTCGACCTATAAAAATCAAGTGTCTTCATTTGCATTTCAATACCCTTTTGAATATTAGGAATTGCCTCAGAATTTCCAACAGCCTTTGCAGCCTGTGCAGCAATAGTCAAGTCATAAATACCGATAGAAATTTGTTTAATACCGTGTTTAACTGATTCAATCTTCTCTCCAATTGTCGGTTCATTTTCATCAATACTGTTTTGATTCTCAAGCATTTTCATTCTCCTTGTCCTCTAAGGTTGTTAGTTGAGATTTAATTCCAAGCCTTACTGCTTCTGCTTTCTGTGCATTCACACCGTCTAGCCACTCTTGCGCCCTATCCTTGTCCTCGGTTGCCATTTTGATTTCTTCTTCAATAGCATCAAGATACATAAAAGACTTGTTTTCTTCTGCAGTCTCATCTTTTCGTATCATAGTATAATCATTATACTTTAAATATACATCAGCCATTAGGTATCTCCTGATTCTATCCCACTATGAGTAGTTGAATAATGAAATGTTGCGCCAGTTGCTCTTACATCAGTTACATCGCCAGTTGCTTCACAGGTCAAAATAAAACTTACATCATCTCCAGGATCTACTTGGTTTGCCCCACCACCATCATCCCATATAATATCAAATGTTTCTACAAATTTAGTAAACTGTGCAGCGGCATCAATAGTAGTAGATTCAATAAGCGTCTGCAACTTTGTCACAGCATCGCCAACTCCTTTAATATACACCAATAATTGCCAATCAACAGTATCACCCGGCGCACCTCCGGCGGCATTTATTGAAAACTTAACCTCTACAGTCAAATTACTTGCCGCATCCCAATCCCCTGCGTGTACACCTGTATTAAACTCAAGCGTATCGCTATCTGCATTTAATTGATATCCTGCTAACTGATTCCCATCTGCATCTTGCCATGCAGCACCAGAAGCACCCGGATCAAAAGATGCAACAGGAAGATGATAGTATCTGCGATATAAAGAAGTAGTTGTGCGCAAGACACTTGAGAAATCAAACCTATCCTCATCCTCCATATATTTATAAAGACCGGAATTTGTAGTCCCAATAAAATTAACTGTTACATCAGTGTCAACTCCACCATTAAATGTAATAGTTGCGGCATTAAATACAAGTACCTGACTTGCAACTGCAGCATTAAATACTCCATAGATAAGTGCCTTAACACGGCCATCAGCTTCGCTAGCTCTTTTAATATTATCAATAAATAATGTAGAGCCACCAGTTTCATAGTATCCTGCTTGGTGTCCGATAAACACATTATTTGAGAGAGTTGTCAGGGTATATCCTGCATCTGTTCCTATTACTGTGTTTTGAATGCCCCTTGTTAAATTATAAAGAGCATACTTACCAACACCTACATTATAATTACTGCTAA
>Ga0307928_10000990_pt1 | contig 21408 bp, 21 predicted proteins | sample AceLakmetagen232_FD_201815 | JGI IMG/M metagenome (GOLD analysis project Ga0307928, IMG submission 201815) | Saline water microbial communities from Ace Lake, Antarctica - #232 | ecosystem: Environmental > Aquatic > Non-marine Saline and Alkaline > Saline | place: Antarctica: Ace Lake... | reverse complement strand
ATATGCTCAGGGTATTTATTGGAATTTTAATTACTATCACTGGATTTATGGTCGTTTGGAAATCAGAGAAAGTTTTAGGCTTTTTTGGAAAAAGCGCTTGGGCTGAAAAACATCTTCAATACGAGGGCGGAAGCCATTTGTTTTATAAATTAATAGGAGTAGCTATTATTCTGTTGGGACTTTTTGTGATTAGCAATATTTGGCAAGATATTATGGAGAGTTTGGCTAGGCTCTTTATAAAATAATATACTATTTAACGGGCCTATAGTTTAATGGTAGAACGCTACGTTTGCAACGTAGGAATGGCAGTTCGATTCTGCCTAGGTCCACCACGTAAAATGCTGAACAACGTGAAGTATTTTACGTGCCCCGTGATGTTTTGTGAAACAAAACATTTTACGGGGCATCAACAAGATTAAACGTTCAGCGTCACGTGGCACAGCCAGGAGGGGCATAAAAATGCTCTCCCTTGCTGCATACTAAAAATTTTTAAAACAATGATTACTAATAAACAAATTATTGATAAAATTAATAAAAAAATCAGCCGAGAACCTCTTTTTTATATCACTCGCAATAAACGACGCGCCTTAGGAATAGAAACACTATTGACAAATTATAAAATAATCACGAGCACTCCATTAAAAGATACTGCTGAAATTATTAGAACGACAAATATTCCTAAAGGCATGGCAATTGTTTTTAAAAACAATTCTAAAATACAGCGACTAAGTAAAGAAAAAAAAATCAAATTACTAAATCCTGATTTTCATCTGGTAAAAAAATACGAAAATAAAATAAGCCAGTATCAGTGGTTAAAAAAAATTATTCCCGAGCACCTTCTTCCTACTATTATCAGTACTCCCAAATCCATTTTGTTTTCAAAATTAGAAAAAAAAATGGGCAAACCATTTATTTGCCAATTTAATCGTAGCCATAGCGGAGAAGGAACCCAAATAATTCAAAATAAAAAAGATTGGGAGAAATTAAAAAAGAAATTTCCCCAACGTCCCCTTCGGCTTTCAAAACTAATATCTGGAGAAACATTTACTCTTAATGTTTGTGCTTGGGAAAAATGTATATTATTGGGGAATCCCAGTTATCAAATAACAGGACTTAAAGAATTTACCGACTTGCCCTTTGCTACCATTGGCAATGATTGGTCATATGCAAACCAAAATCTTTCAAAAAAAGATTTAAAAATCATCGAAAAAATTTCAAAAAAAATAGGTAAGGCAATGCTGCAAGACGGATGGAGAGGATTATTTGGATTAGATCTTATCCGTATTGGACAAAATTGGTTTGTTGTTGAAATTAATGCCCGCCAGCCAGCATCGGTAAATTTAGAAACAATTTTCCAACAAAAACAAGGGAACGGATTAACCATAATGTCTATTCATCTGGCTGCCTTATTGGATATACCTCTTCCTGATGATTGTTTGGAAACACAAAAATCCATACAAAAATTAAATCAAGGAGCGCAAATTTTAATCAGAAAGAAAAACGGGCAAAATCGTGCGGAATTAAAAAAATTGCTCTCTAATTCAGAACAGGAGTGGGTTTGCAACAAGCGAAAAATGGGGACAGTCCCCAATAAAAATGAGGTTGTTTGTTCTATTCAGAAAGAAAAAGGTGGATTTATTGAGAAGCATAACCAGTGGAACATAAATGCTCAAAAAATTATAAAAATGTTATCCAGTTGAAAAATAGATAAACAAATAAAATATGAGTCAAATAATTTCTTTATCTACCGCAGCCCAACAAGTTGTTGATTCTTATCTAAATATGAAAATTGGCAACAAAGTCATTACTTGCCCTTATTTTATCAATCGTTCTCAAGCTGGGGCTGGCTTGCGCGTATTCTTGGGAAAGGGAAGGGCAGATGAGATTATTGAAGAAATAAAAATAATCGCCCAGCAAAAAAATATTAACATAGAAACAACATCCAAAAAAGAGCTATACCAACTTTTTAATAAACACCACATAGGAATTGATTGTTCTGCTTTAGCAACTTATATTTTAAGGGCAGAATATAAAGAAAAAAAACAAATTAACATTATTCACAAAATTCATATTATCTCCTTTTGGAAAAATCCTTTCCGTTATTTAATATCCTTGACTCGTCCAATAGAAAATATTAGCGTTAGAGTATTGGCTAATAATAAAAATAGCCAAAAAATTAAAGAATTGAACCAAATGCTTCCCGGAGATATGGTGATTCGTCATAATTTAAGACATATTCTTTTGGTTGACGAGATAGAAATTGAAAATAACATTGTTCAAAAAATGACCCTTATCCACGCCCCAAAACCAATCAATAGAGAATATAATGGTCCTGGAGTGAAAAAAATAGAAATTTCGTTTATGAATTTAGTGCAACCCAATATTGATAATTTGCGGGAACAAATTAATGAAGAAAAAATAATCATTCGTCGTTTAAAATTTTAAAAAATATGGACTTTTTTTATCAAAATTTATTAACAACAATTCTGTTCTTTATTGTTTTTTCTTGTTTAATAGCTTTTGTTTTAGCGCCTTTAATTATCCATTTACTTTACAAATTAAAAATTCAAAGAAAAATGGATTTAGACCCTTCTTTACAAGCCAACAACCAACGCACCAACAAAACAGGCACTCCTATTATGGGAGGTTTATTGATAATAGTTACTATTCTTATTGTCACATTACTTTTTAATTTTGAACAAAAATTTACTTATGTTCCTATAGGTGTAATGTGCTTATCCGCGATTCTTGGGGGCATAGATGATATTTTGAATGTTTTCGGCAAAAAAAGAAAAAATAGGTCTATAAAATTAACCCTAAAATTAATCCACTGCCACAAAAATAAAGCTTATCGTCTTTGGCTAATCCTAACATTGCCCTGGACTTTATTTCGTAACAGTTTTCGCATTTTTTCTTCCCATCCTACACGTGGCGTTCTGCCTCACGAAAAAATAATTCTCCAATTTTTAACAGGAGTCATTACGGCCTGGTGGATAGTGTTCAAATTAGGAAATCAATGGCTATATATTTGGATACCATTTAATGGCGAGGTTTATTTGGGATATTGGATGATACCTATTGTCATCTTCACAGTAATGTTCTTTGCCAATGCCGTGAATATTTCCGACGGATTAGACGGGCTTTCTGGAGGTGTTTTGTTGTCGGCTTTTTGCGGATTAGTTATTATTAGCTTTTTACAAAACAATCCTCATTTTGCCATTTTAAACGCTAGCGTCATTGGAGCATTAATTGCCTATGTTTATTTTAATATCAAACCTGCTCGTTTCCAAATGGGAGACGTGGGTTCTCTTAGTATGGGAGCTCTGTTTGCTGTAACAGCTATTGCCCAAAATAGATTATTAATTATCCCATTTTTCGGCTTCATATTTTTAGTAGAAATTATCTCAGTAATTTTGCAAATATTCTGGCGTCACATCTTAGGCAAACGTTTATTCAAAATGGCTCCTCTGCACCATCATTTAGAATGTTTAGGGTGGAGTGAGGAAAAAATAGTAATGCGTTTTTGGATTATTAATTTATTTATGATGTTTTTGGGTTTATGGGTAGCAATGCATTAATTAACAAACATATTGATTTAAAAAATAAAAAAATTCTCATTTACACTGGGAATTCTTTCGGTTTAGATGCCCGCAAAATAATGTCTAGTAGGCCAAAAACGGCTGATGGAATACTGCGATACGCTAAATATAATATTGTTGGATTAGTTGATTCTGCTTGTTTAGAAAAAGACGTTACTCAAATACTCCCTGATTTAAAGAAAAAAATCCCTATTTTTAAAACAATTAAAAATGCTAAAGAAAAAACTTTGGCAGATATATTAATAATAGGCATTGCGCCAAAAGGAGGCAAGGTGCCTAAAAATTTTATTGATGATTTAGTTTGGGCTTTAGAAAATAATTTTGATTTAGTAAGCGGCATGCATGTGTCGCTTTCTCTATATCCCAAAATACTTAAGGTAGCCGAACAAAATTCTCGTAAAATATGGGAGGTGCGTATTCCCCCAGACAATTTACCAATCGCAAGTTGCCAAACGTATAAAATAAAAAAACCTATTGTGCTAACAATAGGAACAGATGCCGCAATCGGAAAACTAACCACAACATATGAATTAGTAAAAATGGCTCGCAAAAAACATAATACCTGCATAATTCCAACAGGACAAACCAGTATTATGATTGAAGGTTGGGGAATTGCTGTTGACAAATGCGAGGGCGACTTTATGGCTGGAGCTGTTGAAAAAATGATTTTGGAAAAAGAAGAAAAAGAAAATCCAGATATATATTTTGTGGAAGGGCAAGGCTCTTTGTCTCACCCAGCTTTTTCTACAACAGCAATAGCATTAATTCATGGCGCCTGTCCCACTCACTTGGTTTTAGTTCATAGACCATTGAGAAAACGTATTATAGGATGTTCATTATTGCCAGTCCCAAATATAAAGACAGTAATTGAGCTTGCCGAGAAAACCGTTATCCCTTCGTTTCTGAATACTAAAGTGGTAGCCATTGCTCTAAATACAAAAGGAATGACAGACCAAGAAGCGAAAAATATCATTGTAGATATAAAAAAGGAAACTGGACTGCCAACAACAGACCAAGTCCGTTTTCCAGAAGATTGGACAAATCTATTCATATAAATGGGGTTTGACCCCAAATAAAAAAAATGATGAAAAAAAAACACATTCATTTTATTGGTATTTGCGGAGTAGGCATGGGAGCATTGGCTGTAATGTTCAAAGAAATGGGATGGAAAGTAACTGGGTCTGACAAAGGATTTTTCCCTCCCATTAGCGAATATCTTAAAAAAGCTAAAATCAATTTTTATCCCGGATGGCATCCTGAAAAAATCGGCTTACCCCAAATAGTAGTAATGGGCAATTTTATCTCCCTTAAAAATCCAGAATATTTATGGGCAACAAAAAACAACCTAAACATAAAGTCATTTCCCGAGTTAGTGAAAAAATACATTATTAAAAAAAACTCCATAGTAGTTGCGGGAACTTACGCTAAAACAACTATTAGCGCTTTTTTAGCCCACGCCTTAAAACAAGCCAATAAAAATCCCAGTTGGTTTGTTGGAGGAATAGCTCCTAATTTAAAAAATGGCGCACATTGTGGACAAGGTCAATGGAGTATAACTGAAGGAGACGAATATAGTACAGCTCGCTGGGATATTTGTTCTAAATTTTTATGGTATAGGCCAACTCATCTTATCCTGACCTCTGTTATCTGGGACCATGTTGATATCTTTCCTAAAGAAAAGGACTACTTGGATAGTTTTGCAAAATTAATAAAATTATTACCTTCTAGTGGAAAAATTTTAGCTAACCTAAAAAAAGAAAAAGATAATAATTTGGAAAAAATTATTTCCTTAACAAACACCGAAACAATCCGTTATGGGAAAAAACATGTTATCAAAAACAAAAAAGATTATTCATATGAAATAAATTCTTTGTCAGCTGAAAAATCATGTTTTACTGTCTATAATCAAAATAAAATATTCGGAAAATTTGAAACCAAATTGTTCGGAGAACATATGATTGAGAACCTTACCGCGGGGATTGCCATGTGCCATATAATAGGTGTAGAATTAAATACAACAAAAAAAGCAACAAAAAGCTTTCAAGGCGTAAAACGTCGTTTAGAGCTTAAGTCTTCAAAAAAAAATATTTTTATATTTGATGATTTGGCCCATTCTCCAGTCAAAACAAAGGGTTCTTTAAAAGCTGTTCGTGTTTATTTCCCACAAGCGCGCATTTTTGCTATCTATGAACCAAATGTAGGCAACCGTACTGAAACCAGTAAAAAATTCTATAAGCACTCCTTTTTTTCCGCTAATTTTGTGTTAATTCCACGATTATCAAAAACCAAAACAGACACAAAACAAGAAAAAAGGATGAATGGGAAAGAACTGGCTCAAATCATACAAGAAAAAAATAAAAAAAACCTGAAGGTTTTCTATTTTGAAAACGATGACGAATTAGTCAATTTTTTAGAAACAAAAACAAAATCTGGAGACGTAATTATTTTTTTGGGGTCTCATAGCTTTCGGGGAATGATTGAGCAAAGCGTGAGGCAAATCTCATCCAAATAAAATTATTTGCCTTCGTCTATCACTTCTAAACTAACGTTATCTCCATCAATTTCAGAAATTTCTAATGTTATCCCGCAAGTATCGCATTCAATAATACTACCTTCCTTAATCTCAGAAATGTCAGAAATATTAATATTGTTTTTGCACTCCGGGCAAATTAAATTAAACATAATAACATTCTAAAAAAATAACCATCAATGTCAAGGTCTTTATGAACAATACTCAACAAAAAAAATATCCTGACTTAGCTCAAAAATTAAATTTACCAGAAGTTTGGATTAAACATGAATATCTCAATGAATCTGGTTCTCATAAAATCAGACTACTTTCTTATTTATTTGAAAAATATATTCCTCAAGGGGAAAAGAATTTCGTTATTTCTTCTTCTGGCAACGCTGCTATTGCTGCATGTTACTATTTAAAAAAAAATAACAATCCTAGTATAAATTTAATGGTTTTTGTTCCGCGAGACATGGATTCTAAAAAATGGAAACGCCTACAATTAGCTGGAAATAATTTCCGCCAAATTAAAATTCAAAAATCAAAAAAAGCCAAACAAAAAGCATTTAAATTTTCTCAAGAAACAGGAGCTATATTCCTGCGAGGCTCTACCGAACTTCAAGCAGAACAAGCTTATATTAGTTTGGGGGAAGAAATAGGACAAATAACAAACCTGCAAGCGCTTTTTATTCCTACTTCCTCGGGGATAACCAGCTTAGGGATATTTGAATCCTTTCAAAAAATGAATAAAAACGTAGAAATTCATATTGTTCAAACAGAAAAAATCCATCCATTAGCACAAAATTTTGACCAAGAATTTAAGGTCAAAAATAAATCTTTAGCCAAGGCGATCGTGGACAAAATAGCCAAAAGGAAAACTGATGTTATAAGGGCTGTCCAGGAATCAGCTGGGTGGGCATGGATAATTAGCGACAGAGAATTAAAAAAAGCTAAAAAAATCATTGAAATAAATACAAACATTGCTAAAATAAGTTATGATAGTTTATTGTCCGTAGCGGGTCTATTAAAAGCTCAAAAAAATAACTGGAAATTCACTGGAGCTGTTTGTTGTCTTTTCACAGGAGAATAAAAAAACACTCCAAGGTCCGACCATGGAGTATTATAAATTTTGATATATGAATCTTGAAATTAAAGGAGGAAAAAAATTAAAAGGAACAGTTACCACTAATACATCAAAAAATTCTGCCATGGGTTTAATGGCGGGTAGTCTTTTGAATAAAGGAAAAACTGTTCTTAAAAAAGTGCCTCATATTGAGGAGGTTAATCGCATGATTGAGGTTTTGAGTAGTCTGGGCGTTAAAATAAAATGGATAAAAAAGGACGATTTAGAAATTATTCCTCCGACAAAATTAAAAATCAAGAATCTCAACAAAAAATCAGCAACCAAGACGAGAAGTATTATTATGTTTATGGGTCCCCTTATTCATGAATTCAAAAAATTTTCTCTGCCACAGCCAGGTGGATGCAAATTAGGGCTAAGAACTGTTAGACCCCACTTATTTGCCTTAGAAAAATTAGGGATTAAAATTAAAACTCTTCATAAGTCGTATGAAATAAGCCATGAACGAATAAAACCTAATAAAATAGTGCTCTATGAGTCAGGAGACACTACTACCGAAAATATTTTAATGGCAGCAGCTAAAATAAAAGGGCAAACTATTATCAAATTAGCCTCTGCCAATTATCAAATTCAAGATTTATGTTGCTTTTTAATTAAATTAGGAGTAAAAATTAAAGGGATAGGAACTACAACACTAACCGTATTCGGAAAACCTAAAATAAAAACTTCTATTGAGTATCATGTTAGCGAAGACCCCATAGAATCAATGTTCTTCTTATCTGTAGCTGCAACCACAAATTCTTCTTTAATTATTAAAAGATGCCCGATTGATTTTTTAGAATTAGAATTATTGAAATTAGAAAAAATGGGTTTCAATTTTAAAATTGTCAAAAAATATAAGGGGAAAAATAATTTTACAAACTTAGTAGACATTGAGACATTTCCATCTAAACTAAAAGCTTTAGAAGAAAAAATTTACGCTCGACCTTTCCCAGGATTGAATATTGATAACTTGCCCTTTTTCGTTCCCATTGCCACTCAAGCTCAAGGACAAACCCTAATCCACGATTGGGTTTATGAACATCGAGCTATTTATTATACTGAGTTAGCGAAATTAGGAGCTAAAATTATTTTAGCTGACCCCTATAGAGTTTACATTAATGGTCCGACCAAACTAAAAGCAACTGAAATTATTTGTCCTTCTGCTTTACGACCAGCAACCATAATTCTAATTGCCATGCTCAAAGCCCAGGGAACTTCCATTCTACGCAATATTTACTCCATTAATAGGGGCTATGAAAAATTGAGTTACCGCTTAAATAAAATAGGCGCGCAAATTAAAATGGTATAGACATGGGGACTTGGGTAATCAGGATTTTTAAAAAAATTAGAACTTGCGAACATTAACAAATTTATATATACTATCAATAATATGGTTGATGAAAAAAAGCAAAATATAATCAAGGATCATGTAATTGACGCACGCAGTTTATTAGAAGAAACTGGAATAGAAGAAAAAATGAAAATTGCTGATTTAGGTTGTGGAAGCAGAGGATATTTTGCCATTCAGGCCGCTAAACTGATTGGCGAAGATGGTTTAGTATATGCCGTGGATATTATCAAACCAGCTTTACAAAATGTAAAAAATACCGCTCATTTGTTCGGCATCACAAATTTGAGAACAATTTGGGCTGACTTAGAAATTCCAGAAGCTACCAAGATACCAACGGAAAGTATAGATTTGGCTATGCTCAATAATATACTTTTCCAAAATAAAAAGATAGAACAAGTTACTGGGGAAGCATATCGTATCTTGAAAAAGGGAGGCAAGCTTTTAATCACTGAATGGAAAAAAACTAAAGCGCCCTTAGGACCCCCCATGGAAAGCCGTCTTTCAATTGAAGAGAGCAAAAGATATGCTAAACAAGCAGGGTTGCAATTCCAAAAAGAATTAGAAGCTGGGCCATATCATTATGCCTTAATTTTTGTCAAAAATCCCACACCATAACAGGAACTTTACATTTCTTAAAAAATACTGTATAGTTTTAATATATTAAGCTAACCTAAAGTCAGGTTAGTTATCTTTGTCTAAAAAAAAATATATGGAATCTACTATTTTATCCGCAATACAACAAATTTGCGAAGAAAAAAATCTCTCCCCAGAGCAAGTTTTAGAAGCCATAGAACAAGCTTTAGCAGCAGCTTTTCGTAAAGATTTTGGCGAAAAAAATCAAAACATTAAAGTTGAATTTAACCCCGAGAATAAAAGGATGAAAATTTTTGATGTCAAAACTGTAGTTGAGGATATTTTAGAAGAAGAAAAAATTGAAAAAAAAGCTAAAAATAATAACGAAGAGGGGGGTAAAGAACAAGAAAAAAAACATTTCAATCCACGAACTGAGATACAAATTTCTGAGGCTAAACTCCTGCGTCCTAATGACAAAAAAATTGTTAAAAATAAAATCAAAATTGGAGATATTATTAGAACTCTCCTGGAAGTGCCATCAGAATTTGGACGAATAGCAGCCCAAACAGCCAAGCAAGTTATTACGCAAAGATTAAGGGAGGCGGAGCGAGAAATAATTTTTGAAAAATATAAAGAACAACAAGGAAAAGTGATCAATGGAACCATACAAAGACAAGAAAAATATACCACCTTTGTTGACCTTGGAGACACCACTGCTGTCTTGCCTTCTTATGAACAAATTTTACAAGAAAGATATTCTCCAGACCAAAAAATAAAAGTTTTTGTGATGTCAGTCAATCAGGGGTCTAAAGGACCTGAAATCGTTGTTTCTCGTCGCCATCCAGAAATTCTAAAAGAACTATTTAAAACCGAAATACCAGAAGTAACAAATGGTTCAGTAGAGATTAGGGCTATTGCTCGCGAACCCGGCTCACGTTCTAAAATAGCTGTCTGGACCGAAGAGAAAAATCTAGATCCAATTGGTAGTTGCGTCGGACAAAAGGGAATAAGAATTCAAACAATTATTGCGGAGTCTGGAGGAGAAAAAATAGATATTATTAGATACTCTGAAGATTCCCAAGAATTTATATCCAACGCCCTTTCTCCAGCCAAAATCTCGTCCATAGAAATTAATGAAAAAGAAAAAACAGCTTTAGTTAAAGTAAAACAAGACCAACTCTCTTTGGCTATTGGGAAGTCTGGCCAAAATGTTAGATTAGCTGCCAGATTAACTGGCTGGAAAATTAATATTAAAGAATATATTGAAGAACAAGAAGTGAAAAAAGAAAAAGAAGTGAAAAAGAAAAAAGAAATTAAAAAAATAGTTGAAAAAAAACACAAAAAAAAAGAAGTGAAAAAGAAAAAAGAAATCGTTAAAAAACCAAAAAAGAAAATAAAGAAAAAGAATGAAAAGTCAGCTTAAAAAATTACCACAAAATTTAATTGAGGTTACTGTTGAACTATCAGTTGCGGAAATATCTGAATTTGAAAAAAGTGCTTTAAACAACTTATCTCTCAATACTAAAATAGAGGGATTTCGTATTGGGAAAGTTCCAAACGAAATTTTAAAACAAAGAATATCTCCATTAAAAATTTGGGAAGAAATGGTTGATTTAGCTATTAACAAAAAATATCCCGAAATTATTGAACAGGAAAAATTAGATCCTGTGGCCCCTCCGCAGATTGAAATAATCAAACTTGCGCCAAATAATCCTTTGGTTTTCAAATTAAAAATCCCTCTAATCCCAAAAATCAAATTGGGGAATTATAAAAATATAAAAGTAGCAAAGAAAAAAATAAAAATTGAGGATAAAGAAATAGACAGAGTAATTTCAGAACTGCAAACTATGCGTGGCAAAGAAACGTTAGTTTCGCGCAAAGCTCAAAAAGGCGACAAAGTAAATGTCGACTTAGAATTGTTTCATGGCAAGGTCCCTCTAGAAAACGGACAAATCAAAAAATTTTCTTTAATTTTAGGTTCTGGAAAAGAATATTTTCCTGGACTAAAGGATAAAATCATTGGTTTAAAAAAAGATGCTCAAGCTGAATTTTCATTTCGCTATCCAGAATCTCACCCCGATAAACAAACCGCTGGTAAACTTATCAATTTTAAAGTAAAGATAAATGGCATATATAATATTGATTTACCTAAACTTGATGACCAATTTGCTCAGAGCATAGGCAAATTTAGTTCCTTAGAAAATTTTAGAAAAAAAATAAGAGAAAATTTGGAAAAAAATGCTCGTCTCAAGGAAGAGCAACAACGAGAATTAAAAATTTTACAAGAATTAATTAACCAAACTCAGTTTGACGAATTGCCAAAAATACTTATCGATAACGAAATAAACAAAATGATAGAAGAATTAAAGGTTTCTGTTGAACAATCTTCGGGAAAATTTGAGGACTATCTACAAAATATTAAGGCCAGCGTTGAATCATTGCAAGAGCAATTTCTACCCAAAGCAAAAGAAAGAATAAAAAGCGCTCTATGTATTCGCGAAATTGCGCAAAAAGAAAAAATAATTGTGGACGAAAAGGAAATTGAGGAAGAAATCAAAAAAATATCAGAATTATATAAAAATCAAGAAGAACTATTAAAAAGTTTTACTACTAAATCAGGAAAGAATTACTTAAAAAACTTATTGATGAACCGCAAGGTAATTGAGCTATTAAAAAAGTAAGTTAGCTTAATGCGGGAGTAGCTTAGTGGTAGAGCGTCTCGTTGCCAACGAGAAGATCGCGGGTTCGATCCCCGTCTCCCGCTCCACGTATTTCATATTATATATACAAAAAACTCTCTATAACAGAGGGTTTTTTATATTCCACGTGATGGCACATTTTACATGGCTGTGCCACGTAATGCTGAACGTTTATTTTATTGATGCCCCGTAAAATGTTTTATTCTACAAAACATCACGGGGGCACGTAAAATACTTCACGTTGTTCAGCATTTTACGTGGTGGGTGGGGTAGGATTCGAACCTACGAAGGCAGAGCCATTTGGTTTACAGCCAAATCCCTTTGGCCACTTGGGTACCCACCCATGAATGGAGCCAACGGTCGGACTCGAACCGACGACCTACTCCTTACCATGGAGTTGCTCTTCCAGCTGAGCTACGTTGGCTTTCTAACAAATTATCTAAAGAATTTGAGTTTCTTTTTAATCAATTTTATTGTATTTTTAAAATAAAGCAAGCTTTTATTTAATCTTGGTTTAAAATCAAAATATATAACCCTGAAACGTTCAACTATCTTTTTCTTCAACCCTGCCATTTCTTGGGCAATTTTTCTTTCCAGCAATTCTTTTTTCATCTTAGCTATCCTTTCCTTTGGTATCTTGGAAACATCAAGGTTAGAAAGAAAAAACAGTTTATGGCTAACAATAAAAATAATTCCTCCCCAGCAGGCTAAAAAAATTATCAAGAAAACAACAGCTATCATCATTTTTTAATTAAATTGCATATACCCATAAACTCATCAATTTCTAAACTGGCTTGGCCAACCAAAAATCCATCTGTTAATCCCTTTTCAAAAAATAAATCTAAGTTGCTAGAATTAACGTTTCCTCCATAAATAAATCTAATATTATTATTAACCAAAGGCAAGGGATAAAGGTCAATCATTCTTTGTTTAATTATTTTGTTCATATATATTGCGTCTTTTGGTTCAATGGCTTGAGTCGAATCAATAACCCAAACTGGTTCATAGGCAATGATAATCTTTTGTTTAGCCCTTAAATTAATTCCTTCTAAGGCAGAAGAAATTTGCCCTAAAACAACATAATCCTTAACCCCCTTTTTTCTTTCTTCTATGTTTTCTCCCACGCAAATGATCGGTGTTAAGCCGGCCAATAAAGAAGCCTGAACTTTCCAATTAATCATTTCGTCTGTTTCTTGAAAATATTTACGCTTTTCCGAATTACCCAAGATAACGTAATCACATCCTATCTTTTTTAAATAAGCCGGAGAAACTCCGCTAGTAAAATTTCCTTTTAATTTCCAAAAACAATCCTGAGCTCCCAAGAACAATTTAGAATCTTTTTGACTTCTTAATATTTGAGCGATAGACGTTAAATCTAAAAAAGAAGGGCAAAGGACAATGTCTGCATTGCTAAAATTCTGAAATTGTTCTTTAATTTCTTTTGTTAAATTTTTTGCCTCTAGGCCAATTAAATTCATCTTCCAATTGGCCACAATAATAGGTTTTTTCATTTTGTATTTATAAAAAGGAACAAATTCCCGTAGTTATTAAAGTTATTACTACCCCCGCAATTAAAGCTCCTATTGAAATAAGGCCTAAGCTACGACCATAAGAAATTCCGAAAAGAAAAGCGGCAATGCTCCCTGTCCAAGCCCCAGTAAAAGGCAAAGGGATGGCTACTAATAAAATTAGGGCTAAATCTCCGTAAAGAGAATATTTTTTATAAAAGCGTTTTCTGGTTCTTTGAAAAATCCATTTTAAAAATTTTTCTATCAATTTATTTTTAGATGCCCAATGTTTAGACAAATATTTCCAAAACCAAAGCAGAAAAACAATTGGTAACATATTGCCTAGCCAAGACAAAAAAAGTGCTTTTAGGGGCGCTAAACCAAAAAGCATAATAGCAATTGGTATAGTCCCTCTTAATTCATTAATCGGCGCCATCGCCAAAAGAATTGTTTTAATCTCGGGCAACATTTGTTTCTTTTTTTAACTGTTCCTGCTCAACAATCCACCATATTAAAGACTTTGCTTCCTGAAATCTATCTTCGTCGGTGCGAGCTCCTAAAATTATTACTATCAAATTTTTATCTAAATAATTGCTAATACCCGCCAAGCAATAACCGCTTTCTTCTAGATAGCCAGTCTTAGCTCCTTTAATATCAATGAAGCTATCTAATAATTTATCAGTATTATAAAGACGTTGCAAATAAGACAATCCATTTCTTTTAATCTTGATATTGTAGGTATTGTGAGACAATGCATCTCTAATTTTTTCTTGATCAAAAGCTGCTCTAATTAGCCTAGATAAATCTCGTGCATTAGAACAATTAATGGGACTAAGCCCTGTAGGTTCAGCAAAATAAGTATTCACCATCCCCAAAGACCTTGCTTTATTATTCATCAAGTCGGAAAATGTCTGTCCGCAACAAGTAGGTGTTAATCTGGCTAAAATCTTGCTTGCGTTATTAGCTGATTTTATCAACCCAGAATAAAATACATCTTGAATGTTCAATTCGTCACCGACCTTAATGCTAAGCCGCGCTGGCTGAATTTCTTCTCCACCATTATTGCTCCATTTAACCAAGTCCTCTTCTGAAACTACAATTTTTTCATCCCATTTTTTACTATTTTTTTCCAAAAAGACTAAAGCCGTCATAAGCTTGGTTATGCTGGCAATGGGCAATATCTTGGTTGAATCTTTCTCAAACAAAATATCTCCAGAATCAAAATCAACGACCAAAGCGCTTTTAGCAGTTAACTTGGGGCCTAAAGAATAAGAAGAATTAGGGAATGAACTATTATTCTCAATTAAATTATCCCAAAAAATTGCCTGTGGCAAAAGAGGCGAAGAAATAAGAAAAAAAATTGTACTTAATGTCACGAAAAGCATAGATGATTGTTTAATGTCTGATTTTCTTACTCACTTTATATAAAGTATACCAAAATTTTGATAAAGGTAAATCAAAAGTGCCGGGATAAATAATTTTTTGCGAGCCAAAACTCATTTTAAATTTAGTAAACCCTGGCCATTTTTTCTCGTCAATTCCCCAAAAATCATAAAATTTATACCCCAAACTTTGAGCTTTTTTGATAATGCGCCAATGCAAAAGATGAGGCGCCATAACTTGCCGAAATTCTCGTGAAGAGCCACCATGGACATAAAAGGCTGTTTGATTAAAAAATATAATCAAATGAGCCGCCAAAATTTTATCCTCGTATTTCGCTAAATATAATTTAGTGAACGGACAATCTAATAATTTTTGATAATAAGCAAAAGCATGCGACCTAAACTTTTCCCTTTGGGTTGTCTGTTTCAATAAATCCCAAAAAGATTCTATATCTTTGCTTTCCTGAATTACAAGCCCCTTTCTTTGGGCTAAACGAATGTTATATCTTGTTTTAGAGTGCATTTTATTTAAAATTTCATCTTCTGATATACTTAAATCCAAAATAGCGGTCTGATTGGGCTGAACAGAAAGCACTCTTAACTTAGACGAAATAAATCCTATTTTTTGAATTGGCTCCAGACGAAAAAAAACTGCTTTTTCTTTCTTGGCTGTAGATTTAACACTATTTGTCAATAATTCCAATGCTTTTTGATTATAGACCCCAAAAAATGGTCCTCTTGGACAATATAAATAACTAAGACCCATAGGTAGTGGGCGTTTAACGACCAAAGCTTGAACTATTGTTTTATTATTCTCTTTCACTGCCCAATGCCATATTTTGCGCCCTAATTTTTGCTGAAAATCTCCCCACTGCCAAGATTGCAAAAACTGACTTCCATTTTTCCATTCTTTTTGATTTTTAATATCAACAATCTCCATATATATTATTTTAACACATATCCCTCTTAATTTCCATATTTAAAATTACCTTTTATTGATAGGGACCCCAGGGGTCCCTATCTCAAAACCAACCCGTCGGGTTGGTTATGAGTTAAGTAAAATTGACCTCGCGAGGTTAATTTCAAAAATTTGAATCATTATAATTAAGCTTTTATTTTAAATATCTTATTCTTTGTTTTAAATCCCTTGACAAGCTTAATATTTTTTTCTGGAATTTGAAAATGCTTAGACAAAAGTGAAATTATTGCCAAATTAGCCAAACCTTGAATGGGTTTGACCTTAACATGGATATCAAAAGAATCTTTTGTTTTAAGAACTATTTTATCCCTATTAGCACCAGCAATGACTCTGACTTTAATGAACATAAAATTTTTAATTTTAAATATTATTCCTATTCTTTAAAGCATCGCTTAAGGTAATTTCGTCTGCGTATTCTATCTCCGCGCCCAAAGGTAAACCTCTCGCCATTCTGCTTAATTTCAAACGTTTTTTCAATTCTAAATCCTGCTTAATCAAATTGGAAATATAAAGAGTCATTCCTTCTCCCTTAATGTTTAAATCAAAACCAAAAATTAATTCTTTTATCTCTTTATTCTTTTTTAACCGAGCCAATAAATGATTAGTTATAATTTTAGCAAAATCTGGTTGCTCAATAACTTCCAATTCTCTTTCCAACACATGATAAAGCCCCTTATAATAACCTATTTTTTCAATGGTTATCAAATCCTGAGGCCTAGCCACAATCAAAACCATTGAATGGTCTCGTTGAGAATCTTCACAAATAGGACAAATTTTGTAATTAGAAAAATTATGACAAATTGAACAAGAATGAATATTTTCTAATGCCTTAAGAAACTCAATGAATTCTGCTCTATCTTTCGCGGATTGGCGTAATAAATAAAAAACAAACCGCTGCGCGGCTTTCGGGCCAATTCCAGGAAAATGACCAAAAATTTCAACTAAATCTTGAATCTCTTTGGGATAAAACATAAAAAAATAATATACGAAGGGTTGAAACCTAAAACGGATCTACGTTTAATCCTTCTGTGTGCTCCTTACCCAAATTCTTAAAACTGGCAGTAGCGCTATCAAAATATAAAGGTACCATTATTCCCGCTGGACCATGTCTGTGTTTGGAAATATGAATTTCAGCAATATTTTTATCTTCTTCTGGACAATTTTTAATTCCTTTATCCATAAACTTACGATAAATAAACATAACCACATCACTATCTTGTTCTAAACTCCCGCTGTCTCGTAAATCAGACAAGCGAGGAATGGCGGGAGCACGAGCTTCAGGAGCACGAGAAAGTTGAGAAAGTGCTAAAACTGGAATATTTAAATCGCGAGCAACTGCTTTTAATCCGCGAGAAATTTCAGAAACTTCCTGAACTCTCCCTTCTCTGGCTCTTTCTCCTTCCATTAACTGCAAATAATCTACTACTAGTAATTCAATTTTATGTTCAAATTGTAATCTTCTGGCTTTTGCCCTTATTTCAGCTATTGTCAATGTCGCAGAATCATCAATAAAAATAGGTGCTTCCGCCAAAATACCAATAGCTTTACCTAATTTTTTGAAATCTCCGTCCCCTTTATTTTTGGAAAGTCTGCCTGTGCGTAATCGCCAAAGGTTAACGCCTGATTCCGCACAAATCATTCGGTCGCTAATTTGCTCTTTAGACATTTCTAAACTAAAAATTCCCACTGGAGCTTTATGAGCTACAGCTGCGTTGCGAGCAATGTCCAACGCCAAACTACTTTTTCCAATAGAAGGTCTCGCTGCCAGAATTATCAATTCTGATTTTTGTAAACCCGCTAAAACATTATCTAGATCAGTAAATCCTGTGGAAATACCTCTAATAGACCTATCTCCTTTTTGCAACTCGTCTAACCTTTCAAAAGAATTAGCTAAGGTATCTTTTAAAGAAATAAAATTTTGTCTGGCAAATTTTTGAGAAATATTAAATAATTTTTGCTCAGCCCTATCTAAAACCCTAAGAGCATCTGTCTCCTCTTCATAGGCCATTCGCACTATTTCTGTAGATGCCGTGATGGCTTTTCTTAAAATTGATTTCTTCTGCACTATTTGAGCATAAGAAGTAACGTGACTGGAAGTTGGAACACTATTAGATAAAGATGCCAAATAACTGCGTCCACCCACTAAATCTAACTTCTTGTTTTCCTCTAAACGATTGGCTATGCTTAGTATGTCAATCGGTTCTCTTTGTTCCCAGACCTCTAGCATAGCAGAGTAAATCATTTGATGGACATCTTTATAAAAATCCCCAGGAACAATTATGTCTGCCACACGAACAATAGCGTCTTTGTCAATCAATAAAGACCCGAGTACTGCTTGCTCAGCCTCAATGTTTTGAGGTGGAAGTTTTTCAATAATTTTTTCAGCTCCAGCCATAAAATAATTTTTTTTGTTTACATTTTAATCTTTCTATTGTATAATCTTATTATATAATAATTCTGTTTTAATTCAAGATCGCCTTTTGCACATTTTATCAACAGAACAAAATTACCACCCTTTTATAACTATATATGCCACAAAAAAACATTCATGGCTATGTTGTAAATTATAAAAATAACGCTCTTAAAGGCGCTGAGCATTTAGCTTATATTTTGAGCTTTGATGAAGCTTTTTCTCTTTTTCAAGCTGCCCAAATGTCGGGTGAGGTTAAATTTGAAGATAGGGTTGGTAGAAATTTTACACTAAAAAGGGAAACAATAGGAACATTCTCGCTTGAAAAAAGAAAAGGATGGTAAATGTTCTCAAAACTTCAAGCCCCCTTAGCTCAATGGTAGAGCAGCTGCCTTTTAAGCAGTTGACGCAGGTCCGATTCCTGCAGGGGGTATTTTTTTATACTTTAATAATTATTAATTAATAAAACTGTATTCAAATGAACCAAATTTGGCATAATTTATCAAGCCTAAAAATTCAAAAAATACTAAAAACTTCTGAAAACGGATTATCAAAAGAAGAGGCACAAAAGCGTCTTAGGAAATATGGATTAAATGAACTTCCTTCTCAAAAAAAATTTTCAACTGGAAAAATATTTATAGATCAATTTAAAAGTCCATTGGTCTATGTTTTGATAATAGCCACCATTATCTCTTTTGCTCTAAAAGAATTCACTGATGCTGGTATAATCTTAGCAGCTCTTTTAATCAATGCTGCTATTGGGTTCTTTCAAGAAAACAGGGCGGAAAAAACTTTTTTGCGTTTAAAAGAATTAGTTCATCATTCGGCTAAAGTAATGAGAGAAGGAAATATAATTATTATACCAAATAATGAAATCGTGCCAGGAGATGTTATCGTCTTAGAAGCTGGAGACATTGTCCCAGCTGACGCTCGTCTTATAGAAACCTACAATTTGCAAGCCCGTGAAGCCCCTTTAACAGGAGAATCAATTCCATCTTTTAAAAAAATAGATATTCTTGAAAAAGGTATGAGCTTGGCTGATAGAGAAAATATGGTTTACTTCGGCACTGATATTACGCGCGGAAAAGGGAAAGCTATAGTGGTTGCAACAAGCCATAACACTGAATTAGGGCATATTGCCAATTTAATTAAAGAAACCAAAAATAAAAAAACTCCTCTTCAACAAAAAATAACATCCTTGGCTAAAAACGTCAGTATGATTTTAGGAGGATTATGTATTCTTTTATTTGTAGCCGGAATATTAAGAGGCTATTCCTTTTTTGAAATGCTCTTAACAACAGTGGCTGTAGCAGTAGCGGGCATTCCTGAAGGAATGGCCATTGCCGTTACTATTTGCTTAGCTATCGGTATGCAAAAAATTTTGAAGAAAAAAGCTCTAACCAAAAAATTAATTGCTGCAGAAACCTTAGGTTCAATTACAATTATTGCTACTGATAAAACTGGAACTCTTACTGAAGGCAAAATGACTGTCCATAAAATAATCCCATATTTGAAAAAAACTACAGAAGAATTGTTTAATATCAGCATTCTATGCAATGATGCTATTGTTGAAAATTCAGAAGACCCTTTGCAAGAATGGAAAATAAAAGGTGACACAACTGAAATAGCGCTCCTAAAGGCCGCGTTGCAATCTGGCTTAGACAAAAAAAAAGTTATGACCCGTTATCCAAGAATTGACGAAATCCCATTTGATTCTGAAAAAATGTATATGGCTACTCTTCACCTTGATTCGCAATCCAACAAACAAATCATTTTTGTAAAAGGAGCTCCAGAAAAAATATTAGACCTTTGTGAGCTTAACTCCAGAGAAAAAAATAAAATAAAAAAAGAATTTGAAGCCCTAACCAAAAAAGGTCTCCGTGTTTTGGCCACTGCCAGCAAAAAAATAAATAATAAAAAATTAAACCAGCAAGAAATAGAGAATCTCAGTTTTGTGGGTTTAATCGCCCTCAAAGATCCCCTTCGGCCAGGGATTAAAGAAACAGTTCAAGCTTGCCAATCAGCTGGTATTCGCCCCCTAATTGTAACCGGAGACCATAAGTTGACAGCCAGAACAATCGCTCTTGAAATTGGGCTCTTAAAGAAAAATGAAGAAATTTTAGAAGGACAGGATTTAGACAAAATTTCTGATGAAAAATTAAAAGAAAAAATTAAACATGTGAGTGTTTTTGCCCGGGTTGAACCCAAGCACAAAATAAGAATAGTTAAACTCCTTCAAATGCAAGGCGAAGTGGTAGCTATGACCGGAGATGGAATCAACGATGCCCCAGCCATTAAAGCAGCTGATATTGGGATTGCCTTAGGCTCAGGGACAGAAGTAACTAAAGAAACCTCGGATATTGTACTTCTTGACGATAATTTTAAAACTATTATTGAGGCTATAAAAACTGGACGAAATATATTCAAAAATATTCAAAAGGTAATTCTCTTTTTATTAAGCGGCAGTTTTTCGGAATTTATTCTAATTGGCGGAGCATTGTTATTCGGCTTTCCCTTGCCCATACTGGCTGCTCAAATTCTCTGGATAAATATCGTTGAAGATACTTTGCCAGCTATGGCTTTATCTTACGAAAAAGAAGAAAAAAATATTTTACAAGAAAAAGTAAAAAAATCTCAATCTGAAATTTTAAATAAAGAAATAAAATTTCTTATTGGCGTTATATGTGTAATTACCGATTTAATTTTATTCGGACTATTTGTTTATTTTTATAAAGCAGGATGGGATTTAAGTTATATTCGCACTATGGTTTTCGCGGCCATTGGTGTTGACAGTTTATTCTATATTTTTTCTTGCAAAAATTTAAAAAGATCAATATGGAAATACAATATATTTAACAACAGTTTCCTTTTGATAAGTGTAATCTTCGGATTTCTAATGATAGCTTTAGCCGTTTATCTTCCCTTTTTGCAGAATATTCTCAAGTTAATCCCGCTTAACACATATGACTGGCTAATCTTAATGAGCATCGGCTTATTTAATCTCTTGGCTATTGAATTGGGTAAACTTTTCTTTATTAACAAAAAAACAAAATTAAAAAATGCTTAAATCTTAAACAATGACTCTTCTATATATTATTACCATCATCTTGGCTTCAGTAATTTTGGTAAAAGCCGCCCATTGGGTGATTAAATCTTTGGTTTATTTGGCCCAACGTTTAAAAATTTCCGAATTTGTTATTGCTTTTATTTTGGCCGGCATCGCAACTTCTCTTCCAGAACTTTTTGTGGGCATTTCTTCAGCTTTAAATAAA
>Ga0307928_10000988_pt1 | contig 21429 bp, 53 predicted proteins | sample AceLakmetagen232_FD_201815 | JGI IMG/M metagenome (GOLD analysis project Ga0307928, IMG submission 201815) | Saline water microbial communities from Ace Lake, Antarctica - #232 | ecosystem: Environmental > Aquatic > Non-marine Saline and Alkaline > Saline | place: Antarctica: Ace Lake... | reverse complement strand
AATTGTTTTGTTCTCATCTTTTCCCTCGGAGTTTTTTGAATAATCTATATATTCCAACACTAATCCAATCAGTAATGCCTACTTTAATTATGACTTCGGTTTTACCATTATCTCTTGTATCAAAAATATTTTGTATGTATTTCTTTTTCAATTCTTCAATATCAATAGGAACTATGAAGCTCAAAGTCCTACCACAATCTGCTATTTTATAATCAATATTTTTAACTATTTTGATTTTCATGTGATTTCTTATAAATTTCTCTACAAACCCTACAATCTATTCTTGGTGTTAATTCAGCATTGTAGTTTGGATGTATTTTACATTTCTTTACATAATAAGAATAGTTGATACAAACATAACATTTCTTATGGCGAAAATAACAATCTTCTTTTAAGCAAATTCCAACTCCCCAATTATATCTTGATTTATATCCCATAAGTTATGCCTTTATTTTAAGCCTCAATTCAAGTATAACATATTCAACCCTACCACAACAAGTTATATGTATTTAAAAATATCTTAATATCACTTACTGGCTCAAAAAGGTTAATTGAATCCTTAGTAAAACTTCCCCAATTAGTGCCTATTAATTCTGATTTTGTATTAAATATCCCACCACCAGAAGTGCCACCAATAGATAATAGTTTACCTAATCCCCAATCATCTATATATCTTAATACTGTTCCTTTGCTTACAAAAATTTCTTCATTCATGTGTGGGTATCCCACTAAATATATTATATCATCTTTTTTAGCATTTTCAGGAGCTAATTTCACAGATACTTTATCTTTTAAAACACCATCAACAATTAAAATAGCTAAATCATCCCCTGCTGAACATATAACACCAATTACTAACTTATCTTCAACATATACTTCCTCATTAAGACTGACACAATGTTTACAAGTTAATATATAAGTTAAATCATTAGTTTTTTTGATAACCACTCCAGAACAAATTCCGAAAGGGTTGGCCATAAAAATTTGAACTGTATGAGTTATTAATTGTCTATCTACAAATACAATTAGTTCATCAGATTCATTAGAAATATCAGCTTGCACAACTGCTGAAAACATACACATTATAACTAATAAAATAAATATCAATTTTTTCATTATAAACTCCTTATTTGACAAACCACCAATAGTAAACTAACCATACTTGAAATACCATTAAGATTGAAAACCCAATTCTTTCAATCCAAGTAATAAATTTAATATAATTTTTAAATTTTTTAAAAAATCTTTCTAAAGAAAACATCCATAACCAAGAACCGTCTAAAGGAGGAAATGGAATTAAATTAAAAATCAAACATATTAAATTAATTAAACTTAAATAACATAAAAAATTAATTTTCATAACAGGAATATTAAATGGTATTTCATATAAAATTGTAAAAGTTTTAGTAAAAATTGCATAAATTAAATGTATATCATACCATAATCCAACTTGAATCGAACCATAATTAATTTGATAACATAAAAGAATCAACATTAAATTCATAAAAACACCAGCTAAAGCTATTAATACTTTTTTAAAATAAGATTGAACTAATAGTCCAGCAGATTCTTTTGTTTTTTCTCCTTTTAATTTTGTAAAACCACCTAATAACCAAGGGCTAAGTCTAAATTCTATTCCGAATAATTTTAATTTTAAATAAGGTCGGCCAAAACCAATTCCCAATGCTTTAACTTTAACACCACAAAAAATTGCCATTAAACAATGTCCTAATTCATGAACACTTGTAGCAATCATTAGTACCAAAATCATCTTCAAAATATGTATTAAAATATCCATAATTTTTATTTGTCTTTTCTTAATTTATTATGTATAGAGTTATGACAACCCCTACACAAAGTAATTACATTACTAAACCAAAAACACATTTTAGGAAATAATTTTCTTGGTTTTTTATGATGCACTATATTACCTTTTTTATTACACTTTTGACAAGTATAATTATCTCGCTCCATTGCTTTTAGTCTAAAATTTCTGTATTTATTGCGATTTAAAATTGTATTACTTTTTATGGCTTTTAGCAAAGGTACTTTACATTTCTTTTTTATTCTTTTTCCGTAATTTGGATGATTTATACCAGATTTTGCACAAGATTTACATCTTTTAGCATTATCTGTAATCAATTTGCCACACTTACAATGATTTTTACGAGAATATATATTCATTTTTTTCTCTTTTATAAAAAAATACAGAGTGGGAATTATACCCACTCAAATTAACTATATTATTCTAATTCATCTTCCTGAGTAGCTGTTTCTACTGTTTCAAGTTCATCTGTTGTTGCTTTTTTAACTGGTTCTGAAGCTTTAGGTGCATTGCCCAAAATAGCCTTTAAACCTATTGCTATGAGGTTTTCATAGATAGAAACGTAATTCTTCTCAGTAACTCCTTCAATCCCTGCAAGAGCCTGTGAGGCTGATTTAACTGCACTCTGAGCATCTATACTGCCCTTATTTGCTGGAGTGTAACTTCCACCAGAATATGATTTTTTTGTAGTGGTTTGGAATTTTTCTATCTTTACTATTACTCCTTTACCATCAATCTTTTCAAATTCAGTTTTAACATAATCTCCAGCTTTGAAAGTTTTTTTAGCAAACTCATATACTGCTGGTAAAGCATTATAATCTTTTTGAGTTGTATCTTTTCTTTCACATCTTATAGTTCCGTCTTTCTTTGTTCCTAAATATTTCATTAGAATTTCCTCCTTTTTTGTTTTTTCTTTGGTTCATTTATTTCTATAAATCCAGTTCCATGACATCTATGACAAAAATCTGGATATTTTTTTCCTCCAGTATTCTTATATACTTTTAAAATTGTTCCTTCACCTTTACAATCTGGACAAGGCTCTTTTTGTTTTTCATTTTTTCTACTCATAGCAACCCCTCCTTTTTAATGATGTTCTGTTCTATTTTTAGTTAACAAATATTCAGGACTAACGCTTTTCAAAATTTTTCTACCTACTCTTGGGTCTTTTTCCTCTTTCACTGATTTAATCACACATCCTTCTCTTATGTGTTTTGCTATTGTAGATTTCCCACTTGTATATTTTGATATAGTATCCTCATTGTATTGCTCCACAGCCAGTACAGGAACAGTAGGTAAGTTTCTATAGAGACAAAATTCTACTACTTCACTCCAATCTAAAAACTTTCCCTTATACATTACATCAAATATAACTAAATCAGTTATATCTAAATCATATTCTAATTCTTGTATTTTCTTACCATAAATTTCTCCATATACAATATAATCTTCTGGAATAACCTCTGCTAAATTATATCGGTTTGCAATTTTCCCATAAACATCTTCACCATAAAAACATTTGCGGTTTGCTGTCTTTGTTATTTGAATATTATGGCTACCATAAACAAATTCATATTTATTCTTAAAGAAATATTTATTTAAAAAATATTTTATCTTATCTATAAAACTATATCCTGGATGAATTGTTAATCTCCCTGCTCTAAAATTAGTTCCATGAATTTTTTCAGTTACAACAACTAAATCACCATTTTTAAATACTCTATTATAATTTTTGATATTTTCTATATCAGTATATTTGTGGAATGATGGATTCCGTTTTTTTCTTGAAGCTCTTTGAACTCCAGAACCAGTTGATTTATCTACAGGTGGTTCATATTTAGTTATACCTAATAACTTAGCTACATCTTTGCCTTCTTTCCATTTTGTTTCTGCATCTAATACTAATCCTTGAGATATAAATTTTCTTAATTTAACTGTTCTTATTCTTTTACCATTCTTTAAATATTCCAAATTATATTTCTCTATTATATCATCTGGTATAAGACTATCAGGTGGACAGAATACAACTAAATCACCTTGAGCATATTGCTCTAAAGATACTATACATTGCCATCCTTTAATTGTTACGATTGACAACCTATCAGCATTTGGGTGTTTTTCGATTTTTTCTATTTTACATACTTCAATTATTAAACTACTCATTGATTCTCCTATTTTAATAATGGATTTTTCTTTTTACTCTTTTCTTTTTTTAATTTCTCTTTCTTTTCTAATATCTTTCTACACTTGTCATAAGTTATAATTTTATCTTCTCTAAATATACTATAAAAACGGTCTTTCATAATTCTATTATATGGTAATATTCCAACATCAAATTCTTTTTCAAGATTTTCTATTTTTTTTAATTCAGCAATAATAGGGGCTTTAACAAATTCAGGTAAAGATAATAAAGATACTATCATTTCTCGAATATCAAAATCACGTTCAGTTATATTTTCCGTTACTAAATTATCAGATGCTTCTTTTTCTATTTTAGTTGCTAAAGATTTAAAAGCTAAAGCTATTTCTTTTTCTCTATCTAAATGTAAAATTTTATAAGGTTTCTTTTTAGCTGAAGGATGAGTACTAAATATTTTAACATTATCTAATGAAAGCAATTGTTCAAAATCTTTATCATAACTTACAATTACAACTTCTTTATCCTTAAAATATCTACAAGTCTCTGCAATAATATCATCACATTCTAAATCTTGAATTTTAATAATATGAAATGGAGTACCAACATCTAATTTTTCTAAAAGGTCATTCATCTTTGCAAATTCCTCTTTCCAATTAACTAAAGCTTTTTCTCTAGCTTCCTTCCGTCCACCCTTATATGATGGGTCTACTTTTTTTCTCCAATTACCTGTGTAACTATCAACACAAATTAAAACTTGGTCATCAACATCAGCATCAACACCAATTCTTCTTAACGCACTGAACATCATGGCTAGTGTATTGTAAGTGGAAGGCATTACAACTTCGTTAGGGTTATCTTCTTTTCGTTTTAACCCTGCATTATAAGCAAATATGCCCCTGTGACTCAGAATTCCCCAATCCAAACATATTACTTTTTGCTTCATTCAGTCTCTTCCTCTTCTACAAAATAGCAATTATTAACATCTAATTCTTTAGAATAATGATAATATTTACCATTAACACAAATAACTCCTTCACCTTCATAAATTGGATTTTTACAATAAGTGCAGTACGCAATAATATTTTTGTTGTCATCAACACACATGATTTTTATTTCTCCTTATTTACTAAAGTTTGCAATAATGCATTAAGTTTTCTAAAACTTTCTTCTAAACTCCCACTACCATCTACTTTAATTAAATCATCTTTAAAAGTATCAATCAAAGTTTCAGATTTATGATTTAAAGTATTTTCTTGAGAAGACCCATCTCTACCAACTAACCTTTTACTCCTTATTTCATCAGAAACATCAATGTAAATTCCTACAAATCCAAGCTGGCTTAAAATAACATGCTCATTTGGGAATCTACAATCATCAGAAACAAATTTTGGAACTGGTCTATTTAATATCAATGCTGTTCTAGCTATAATATTCATATCTTCTATAAACCTTTTTACCCAAATGTCTTGGTCAATTAAATCTCTTCCTGCATCTGTTCCAATCACCTGTAGAAGCTTTCGGTCTTTTATTTTCATGTTGAAATATTTTTCAGCAATCATATAAACAGGGTATGCAAATTTAGATACTCCGAAGCCATATTTTTTAATTAGAAAATTGGCACTATAACTCTTCCCTGCACCAGCCTTACCTACAAAATAAATATTAGGTAATTTATCTGCGTTAGTAATATCTGGTATTTCTTTAATTAATCTCTCTGCTATTTCTTGTAAATTTTCATCACTCATAATTATACTTTTTGCTCCTTTATTTTTTTAAAAAACCATTCTGTATACTTATCTATTCCCTTTTTACCATATTTTTCTAATATATACCAATATGAATTTGTATGTAAAGTCTTATGTAATTTTCTTTTTATATCAATAGTATCTACAGATTCTTTTCCATATTTATGATGAGTTATAAATTCAGTGATGTTCTTTTTTCTAAAAGTGTTCAGTTTCCATCTACGTTTTGACATTACTCCTATCTTTTTCCTCCATGACTTAGTGCGTGGTTTCGCTGATTGAGAGCAAGATAAACATCTTTGGGCTGTGTAGCTCGATAATTTTTTAGCACAATCAATACAATATTTTGGTTGTAATGTTCTGCCATCTATATAATTAGGATTGTCTTTTCCCTTTTTACTCGCTGTTTTTCTTAATCGTGCAATAGTATTTTTTGCATAATCTTTATCTCTCCATTTATTAGTATTAGCACATTTTATGCAAAATTTTGCATTGTTACTTATTAACTTCTCACATTTGCAATGGTTATTTTTACTATAATTATTGTATTTCATTATAAATTATATTTTTCTTTCACAAATAAAATCGCATCTTGTAGTTTATAAAAAATTTCTCCACCACTATATCTAACCCAATATAACAAAGTTGAATTAGTTTCTGTTTTAGGGGTATCAATTATTAGATATACAGGAATATTTAACTGCATAGCTTCAAAGATTTCTCCGATTGTTCCAACAGTTTGAATTTTAGCTTTCATAAAAGCTATAATAAAATCACTGCGAGCTACAGCTTCGTAATCTCCCCAAGATTTCATTTCATGTTCTTTATTTCCATCTACCAATGCCCTATCTTGAAGTAATTTAAATAATCTAGGTAAGTCCTTTGTTGGTTTTATTTCTCCAAGCCATATTTTATGAAACTCATTATCAAACAAATCATACTTCCCTGCCTTCTTTAAACCAATACAATAAGCAACGTGGCTAGTCGCTTCTTTCCCTGTCTTGCTTGATTCTTGTCGCATTGGGTCGTATACCAATAATTTTGTTGGGTCATATAAATCTTTATATACTTTATCTCTCCAATTCAAAGCTGTGTCAGGACTCGCTTCAATAAACCCTGCTAAATAAGTTGTTAATAATTTATTCATATTAATTACCTCCTAAGTAACATCACCATTTTCAGGATTAGCTATCTTCTCATTTTCGTAAGGTGTTGCTATCCTGCGATAGAACTCTTGTTTAGCACATTCTAAAACACCAACTATTTCATTAATATTTTGGTATTTTAAACCTTTTTGTTTTAAATAAGTTAAACATATTTTAGTAATTAAGTAATTCAATTCTCCTGCATTTTTAATTTCAGGAATCTTTGATTCTAATACTTCTAAAATATCATTAAATTTTAACCTGTCTGGTTTTAAAATGTATGGCATAATTAATCTCCTCCACTATTTTGTACCAACTCAGCTATATCTTCATATAATCTTTCAACTTCTTTATTCATTAAATGTAATAAATACTTTCGTTTTGATTCACTTTCTTCGCAACAAATTAAATTAATTCCAATTGATAAGCGTTTAACATCATGCTGTAATTTATCTTCTTCTTTTTTATTGATGCTCATGTTATTCCTAATCCCTTAAAAAAGCCCATAATGGTAAAAGCACTACCGCACATGCTCCTATAGTGAATAAAAATCTTTTTGGTTCTATTATAAAAGCAGATATTAATCCTATCACTATTCCTATAATCAAAACCCATCGGATAACCTTTGCTAAACTATCTAAAAAGATATTAACTCCTCTTTTAAATGTTTCGATTCTCTTTGCTCTTTTATATTGCTCAGTTTCTCTTATTTCAACCATTTTTAGTTCCTCCATATTTTTACAACTCATCCTTTCCCCAATCTTTTTTGAGTTTTAGCAATTAGTTTTTCCTTACATCTTTTGCATACCCAAATAGCTTGCAGAGTGCTATTTAATCTATCAACTCTTTTAATTGGAACTAATTTACTTTTATGAAAAGTTAATTTACATTCTGGACATACTACCCAATCATTATCCATGATTTTTTATCTCCTTGATTACTCCATTATATGCTTTTAATAATTTAAGACTTTCTTCTTGGTAAAATTTTTCTAACTTTTTATAGGCAAAATCTTTGGCATCATTAATATTTTCAAACATTTCTGAGTCTTCGAATTGTTCTCTTTTGTAACAAAAATCTTTTCTATTCACTGTTCCGCTATAAGTATAATGTGAATCATTGGGGTCTTTTCTATAATCATCACAAGAAATCCAGCCTTCTTTTATTAAAAAATATGTATTAATATAACAATAAATTTTATTATATTGATAATTTTGTAAATTAACATGGTAATATGTAATCATTTGTTTTTCTCCAAATATTGTTTACACTTTTCATATAGTTCTAAAATTTTAGAATCATCCATTATTAATAATTCTCTTTTCGTATCAATCTTAACAGTAAAAATAATTTCTGCTTGAGCATTGTGCTTTGATGATTCAACCAAATCAATTCCATAAATAATAAGTCCTTCAAAGCAAATGTTTTTTGATTCTCCGATTGCTCTTTTTACAATATCAACTATTAATTTTTTCTTAGATTGTGTCATTTTATTTCCTCAACATTTTTAATTGCATAAGTTTCTCTCTTCACTAAACTTTTTGCTAACTCTAATGCATTATTTTCACCATTAGCCTTAACAATCAAGTTAACTTGACAATAATACAATCCATCATAAGCACTTATAGTATATAAATAATCTTTCATTTGTTTATCTAATGGTGGTTTCATTTTAGGAGCTTTTGCTTTATTTATTATTTCAGGTAAACCTGGTTTTCTTTCCATTAGAATTCTCCCTTTATTATCCCTATACCAAATTTCAATTTATAAGATTTTATATAAGAATCTTTTTTTATATATGAGCCTTTACTTAATAATTTTGCTCGTTGTTCTGGTGATAATTTTTTAGCACAATCAATACAATGGCTTATTAATATAGGAGGAGTAAATTTAATCATATTAAAATTCTCCTCTATAATATAGTATAGCTCTGTTCTCACCATATATTCCTTTTCCTGTACCAATACCTATACCGCTATTATCTGTTATTTTATATGATGTTCCTAAATAAAGTGCAGGGTTAGAAGTTATAAAAGTTTCTAATCTCCATTTCCAATAACGTAAAAATGAAACTCCACCGCCAACTTCAAATCCTGATTTATATGCACCAGAACCAAAACCCCCAATTATAACAGGTACTAATTCCATAGAAATAGGCTTCAACTTTTTCTTTAACTCAGGAATATCTGCTACAGTTATTTTTTTAAGATGATTTCCTTTCTCATCTATCATCTCTAAGTTCCTGCTATTCTTAGGTTTATGTAAATATAAATTCGTATCAACTTGTAAACTAAATTCTTTTTCATAGTCTAAATTAAATTCAACTGGCTTACCTTGTGTTCCTTTAAAATTTCCGTAAGCATAAATTGAAGCAATAATTACCGAATATATAAGTAATTTTCTTACATTAAATATTTGAGAAATATCCCTTGACCATTTAACTTTATCTTTTATTGAGAATAAACCATCAGTCAATTTTTTTATGTCAAATTTTTCTGCAACAATTATTTTAAGACGTTTTTTAATTACATCCCTTAAAAACATAAATATGATTGCTACAAAAATAAAATTTAAAATTAATAGTATATTATTCATAATTATTTATCACCTTACTTCTGTTAAAATCTTCATTATTTTATCAATACGTTTTGGGTCTTTCATTTTAATTCCTTTAATTTATTTTGTACGCTATAACTATCTCCATTTTTTATAATTTCAATTGTATTACTTGGCATACTATAAATTCCTCTCAAAATATAATTACTTCCATTTTCAAATGTAATTATTGTTTTAGGAATACCCAAAAAACTACCTTGTAAGTAATCTACATTAGCAACTTTCCCTTGGGCGATTATTACTGCATTTTCTGGATTCGTCGTTGGAAACATAAAAAAACAAAAAACTATCACCAATACTGCCATTACAAGAAAAAATAAAAATTCAAACATTCCATCTTTAGTTATTTTTTTACATTTCATTTAATTAAACTCCAAAACTAACATATCTCCAATCAATACCATTAGCATTTGTTATTCCATGTTTTTGTATATATTCTTTTCTACATGCAGGGCAACAGTTCTTGCGTTTTGCTGGTTTATCAATTCCAAGAACAGGTTTATTAGCTCTTGAACTATTAAGCTTGCCATGCTTTCTACAAATTAAATCGAAACTACTTTTACCTGCACTCATTATTTTACCTCTGATTTTGGAACACTGTCATTCTCAATTGTTTTCTTAAATAAATAACTTCCATGAGTATGAAATATTACTATCCCTTCTGGTTTCATAAATCCTGGCTCTGCTAAACTTCCAGAATGTTTTAATAATCCTAATATTTTATCTACATTTTCAGTATCAAAAATACCATTATATAAAGTTGGAACTACTCCACAACATTTAGGTCTAGTGGAATTATCCCATCTATGGACATTGAATAAACTAAATCTCTTTTCTTTTAATCCGTAATTTCTTTGTATTCCTTGACCCCACCATTCACCATAATGATTTCCACCTCCTAATGTCGATAAATCCTCTGCATTTTCAAGAACCCATTTTGCAAATCCCTTATTATCTTTAGTAGGAATAAGAAATCTATTGCGTGAACCTGCAAAGATATAGCTATTATTTATTTTAACAATTAATTTATCGTCCATACCTGCAAATTTCCCACTCAAGTCACTAGCTACTTCTGTTTCATCTACAATAAATATTTGAGCATTAGTGCCATCAATTTTCTCAGTGATAACACAGTCTCGGCTAATTCTTGCTATTTTGGGGAATTTTATAAAGTCCATATTATATACTCCTTAAATAAAACAAAGCAAGACTTTTTGATTCAGCCTTGCTTTTCCTTTGGAGGGTTTGACCCCTGAACTAATTATATTATATATATCGTTTTTTCATACATTTTTCCTTACTATTCGCCTTCAATACAAGTATAACATATTCATAGGGGCTTTGTCAAGGTCTTGGCGAAAATAAATACTTCCATATAAGGCTCTTATTAAAGCACTTAGGGAAAGTCCGAAATTATTTTCAATTTTTTTAATTAATTCTTCCTTATTGAGACTCTAATAAGTGCCCATATTATTATCCCAACTGGTATTTCTCCCCATAACATCTCAGGCGATTGGATATTGCAATATACAATAAGAACTATAACCCCAATGACCACAAACCCACAAGCTACCCATAAAATTGAAGATGCCAAAGCATCTAAAAAAATTTTAATGCATCTTTTGAGATATTCTTTTCTTCTTAGGCTTCTGATTGATTCCATTTTTTAACTCCCATTTTCTTCCACATTTCCAGCAAAAATAATAAACAACTAATGTATGACAATACCCATCTTTACCAGTTCGGATATGATATTTCCTATGAAATAATTCACAAATTAGTTTTTTAAGTTTCATTTTACCTCCTGCGAATCATTAAATAAATTCGCTTTAATTTGTTCAGAATGTTTAAAGCATTGTTATTAAATACTTCTTTTAAAAGAGTGAGATTTTATTTCTCACTCTCTTGAGGTATTATGTACTCATAATACCGAATAAATCTTTATTTAAACCAATTTGAATGATTGTATACTTTTATCTTATATGTATTCTTAATCATATTGATTACTTATATGTATATAATATATTATACCTCCTTAATTTCTAAACCATATTTTCTACATAATAATTCTAATTCTAATTTAAATGTACCTGAATAACTTATATCACTTTCATGGTCTTCTTCAATACTTCCTGTAATTTGAATATTTATATGTTCTCTATATTCTGTACTCATTTCTTCTCCTCCTCATTTCTCCTTTTTCTTTTTAGCAATTAACTCAATTATAAAATTTGATACTTCTTCAGCTACATGGTCAAAGTCATTACTATCAAGTACAAACATATCAATTTCTTCATCTACAGACCCATTACTAGCCATAATATCTTTTATCTTTCCTATATAGTCCATTTTTATTTCTCCTTGTTTTGTTCTTGCCTTTCTTTACGAGGAAAATACCATCTACTTTTCCAATATTCTATTTGTTCATTTACAGTTTTAAATGGAGTTACTTGATTATCAAATAAATAAACTCCCCTTTTTGTTTTTAAAGGATAAAATGGCATCTCCGATTTATAATGCCTGAACAAATGCTCATAATGCCTCATTAAATGTGGGGCTTTTGCTTTTTTTGTTTTTATCCTATAAGGAAATATTTTTTTGTATTCTTCTTTAATCCAATTTATTTGGTCTTTAGTAAATAAAGAATTATACCCTGCTGAACATCCTAAATATTTGAATTCTTTTATTCTATTATATATTGAAGATTTTCCATATAAAGAAGTAGTTATAATATATTGTATATTAGTTTTATATTTAAGATTCCATAAATTTTTAATATCTTGACTTAATACCATATAAACTAACATTTTACCACTTAAATATTTAGTCATTATTCCAGTTCCTATACAAGTTGAAAGTTCTATAAAATTTTCATTCAAATGTTTGAATCTTAAATTTTCTTTAGTTTTTTCTTTAAAATATTCTCCAATTTTTCTATTTTGAATTGGGCTACTTAACGCAACCAATCCATAAATAAAATTATAATTTTTGTCTTTAATTACAAATTTCCTTCCTCTCCCTACTCTATTTTTAAAAACAGCAGAAGTTATTACATTGACTAAATCTATCCATTTAAAATCTTCTTGATATTCTTCAAAATATGGTGTTGGTATAAAGTTTTCTTTTAAAGCCCTTTCTTGTTTTTGACTATTAACAAATAAAAAATCTTCAATATCTTTTTTATTATCTATTTTCGATTTACACCTTTGATTCATTGCTCTAACTTCTTCAGGTGTTGCAATTTTCAAATTTTCAATACTATAATCTTTCATTTATTTTTGTCCATCTTTTTCTTTTTATCTTCTTTAAAAATATCATCATAAGCACTCTGAACATTATCAATATTTGCATCAATGTATTTTTCTAAACTCTTTAAAGATTTATGACCAGTTAATTTTTGCATAAATTTTATATTCATTCTATTCTGAGCTAAAAAAGTACAAAAGCTGTGTCGCATTAAATGCGGTCTTAAATTAACATCTTTTAAATGAGGTTTTAAAGTTCTAAATATATTATCAATAGTTGTAGGATTTAAATTAAAAGCATTTAACTCTTCATCTTCAGTTGTAAAATATTCTATAAAGATTGCACTTATTTCTTTCGGATATACTGCTATTCTAGTTGTATTTTGCTTCGGTTGAAATATTTTAACTCTACATTTCTTTAAATCAAAATCATCCCTCTTTAATAACCTAACCTCATTCTTTCTTGCACCAGTAAAAAACATAAAATATAACAATGCTTTAACTTGAACTTCTCTAGTTTCAAACATAATTTCAATCAATGGAACAATATCATTCACAAAATAATCTAAAGTAAAACTATCAACTGGTGCTTCAACAGTATCAAATAATTTTGGAATTTTAATATCTAACTTTAGAAATTTACAAAAACATTTTATTGCTTTGATATGATTATTTAAGTAACCATTAGAAACTCTTTGCTTGGTTAACAAAACATAATCTTCAATGATTTCCTCAGTAATACCATCTTCCAAAATATTCATAGTAGTTAAAAATCTCTCTACTAAATAAGGATAATCTCCTTTAGCATATTTTTCTAACTCTAACCATCTTTTAAATTTATCTATAATTTTATTCATAATTTTTTTCTATTCATTTTTAATTTTAAAGTTATAGGATATTTTATTTTATCCCCACCATGCAAACATTTATTATTGTCTTCATCATTTGGGTTTCCTGTTATATAACCTTTAAAATTAGGGTCATGATTTATTATTATCATTAACTCTAATATTATACGAAATTTTTGTTTAAAACTAAAATCACTTTTTACATATTCATCTACCAAATAACCTTTTTTTAATTTTTTCTGCAAAATCTTTCTAAGGTTTTTTGATGTTGTTTCTTTTAATACTTTATTTGCTAATATTAACACTGGTGAGTATTTAAATTTTTGCATATAAGCCTCCCTATTTATCGAACCTAAATCTTACAGATACAGCATGACGAGGAACATCTTTTGCTCCCACCATTAGACCTTTATATTCTATATATTTACCTATATAATCTTTTCTATTTTTCCAAATTTCTCTTTTTTCAATATCATTCTTTTTAATAACAACTTTTAAATAATGTCCTTTGTGCATAACCTCAAAATCACACGCTTTTTCAATTAAGATTCTATCACCTTTCTTTTTTGAAGTAACACTCCTTCCTAATTCATTAGTTTTCTTTTCTGCATTAGGGTCTACTTTTGTAGCTTGTATTACACCTATAATTTTAGCATCAAAAGTTTCATAAGGTTTTAGTTTAAATATTAGTCCTTCTTTCAATGTTCCACGACCATATTTATACCTTCCTCTTGAAGTTCTCAAAATAAGACCATCACAGCCCCATGCTAGAGCTTTATTATAATAGGCTTCGGCTTCTTCTGGAGAAGTAACAAGAACTTGATTAACATATTCTAATAATTCTGGATAAGCACTGATTATACTTTTTACATATTTATTTCTGTCTTCAAATGGCTCATCAGGAAAATTAATATTAACTCTATCAAATAAATATAATTTTATTCCGTTTAAAGCTTCTTCTCTTGATATATTAATATCATATTTTTCGCAAAGTTCTTTCCATTTTTTAATATTAATATTAGTGTAATAGTCTTGAGTCATAACACAACTTAAAATCATTTGAAAAGTAATATTGGGATTATAAAATTCTCCATCTGTATATATATTTTCTGGAATATTTTTTAATTTTGTAAATTTTTCTTGGACTTGTTTACTAGGAACGAGTTTTAAACTTCTACATAGGATTTTCTCTTTTGTAATTAGTCCTCGAATCCCATCAATTTTATAAGAAGCTAATAGAGGATAAGGCAAATCTTTAATATCTAACATTTTATTTGGAGCAAGGAAGGGTTTAAAAGTTTTTCTAGCCATTATATATGCCTCCATATTTCTTTATAAATAATTTGCCGAACTACACTCTTACATATACTATATTTTTCTGATAATTCTTTTACATTGCAAGTTTTATTTTGATATAAACTTCTTAATTCAATAACTTTTTTCTCTGTCATTTTACTCCAAGAGCAATCTTCTCCTTTTAATATTACTGCTAAACCTGTTGCCAAAGCGTGTTTTCTATTCTGCGAGCTTGTCATCCATTTTAAATTATTTTTCATATTATTTGCTTTGTTTCCATCTTCATGATTAACTTCTGGTAAATTATCAGGATTGGGAATAAAATGCAGAGCAACTAATCTATGTGCCGAGAATTTCTTTTGTTTACTTTCTTTACACAATGTAAATCTAATGTATCCCCAATTACTAATATCTGATTTTAAAATATAATTACCCTTCCGATATCTATATTTCATTCTTTTGACTCTACCATAATTACTTATTTTGTAGTTAGGATAGTCTATAATAGTTTTCCAATTTTCTGTCATAATATTTTACCAGTTGTGGCTTGTTTGAATAATTTCTGCAATTTCATAATATTTAATTCTCCTTATTTAGTTAAATATTTTTCTTTTAATTTACTATAATTTTTCATTATCTAAGTTCTTTAAAAACTCTTTCCCTCTTTTAGACAAAACCCTAGAAGGAATTCTATCCATATATCCATATTCAATAAGATAGGATTCATACTCTACTAAATATTCTTTTTCAGATAAACCAACTCGCATAGCCAAAGCGTTAGCTCCAATCGCTCTTTTTGATTCTCTTAATGCTTTTAATATTTTAATATCATTAGTGGTTAATCCATCACAAACCACATCAGAATTTTCTAAAACCTTTTGCATGTTTTTTTCGACTATATAATCCTCTAATAATGCAATAGAAGAACGAGGATTAAATTTACAATTTTCCGAAATAGAGTTTATAACTTCCTGTGATACTGTATCTTTGCTATATAATTGTTTTTTATATTGCATTATAATTTTACCTATTTCCTCAGCCGAATATTTTTTAAATTTGATATGAGTTCCTATTCTATCTAATGTATCAGGATTATTCTTTAATAAAATATGTTTGTTAATAGTTGCTCCTGCAAAAATAAATGGTTTAATTTTTTTACCTGCTATTTTAAAAGATTCAATAATAGGATTTAAAACTTTAATCACTGTTTTATCCATACTGTCTAATTCATCAATGAATAAAATTACATTCTTTTCCTTACTTGTATTTATTGCATTTATTAAATCAACTAAATTTTCCTCATTGACTTGCTTACCAACTCTTTCAATAAGTTTAGCATTTAATTCTTTAGCTAATAATTCAACAAATGTAGTTTTGCCTAAACCTTTTGTGCCTGTGATTAATATATGAGATTTAATTCCCCTGTCTACTTTTTTAATGACTGTTTTAGCTTTTCCTTTAGCTGTTTCTTGCCCTATAAATTGTGCAAAATTTACTGGTCTGAATTCGAATTTCTTTAATCCTTCCCCTTTATATTCTTTGATTCTATTTACATCAAATTCATTTCCTTTTATTTTAACATCAATATAATCTTTAGGCATACCATCTTTAACAACAATCTCAAACTGCTCACTCTGTCCACCAGAAGTTTTATATTCAGGTTTTGGTTCTTCCTGTTTTTCAGGAACACAACTAAAAAATTCTAAAATATCTAAAAAAGCCATTTACCAACCCCACTTTATATTAGAAATTCTAATATCTATTTTACTTAATCCTAAAGATACTATACTTACCTTACATATACCTAGATATAACTCTGTACATTTATATTGCTTACCACTTTTTAATTTTTGTTTCCAAATAGTTTTAATCATTGTCTATCCTTATCCAATTCTTCTGGTATCACATATCCTCTTTCCACTATTCTATCATGAGTTTGCTTTGATACTTCCTTTCCACCTATACCATAACTAAAACTACTCCTGATTTCCTCAACACAAACTTTACAAAATTTATCATCAAACATATTAGGAAAGAATTTTTCTTTTTTACAGCATTTACAAATCATTTTAACCTCAAATTAGCTACAACTTCTTCTCTTAATTTCTCAATTAATTTTTCCTCATAACTCTTACCTAATTTAATTTCAACTCTCAAACCTAAAGTGTGATTATCATTGTTGGTATCATAAATATAATAATTATTTAATGAAAACTTTCTAGTATCTAAAATTCTTAACTCAACACCAACCTCATATCTATCTCTTAAACCTTTACCTGTTGCTCCTGTATCACCTTTTAAGCCATCTTTACCATCAACCCCACTAACTCCTTGACTTCCTTGTATTCCCTGAGTACCTGAATCGCCTTTATATGCACTATCCATGTCAATCCAATCAGCAGTATTACCATTACCATCATTAATCAATATTTGCCCTACAGAGCCATCTTCGAGAGCATTAACTGATTTAGCTTTAGGTGGTTTAGGAGGTTTTGCGTGAGCATCTGGTGCATTTGTAATAAGCCATATAAGGATTGAAGCTATTACTATTAATACAAGTATATTCCTCCATGTTGTATTTGCATATACTTTAAATCTAGGCATAATTATTCCTCCTTTTGAAACTTAGCAACCCAATACTTTAAAGGTAGCCAACCATTATTAGGCACAATATGTTTAGTTATTATTTTCATACTATTATTACATAATCCACAAGTAACTATATCTCTATTAAGCAAAAGGTTAACATTATATTTGCACTTACATTCTTTTTCAACTGTAATTTCGCTATACATACTACAAATATTTACAACTGTTATTTTATTTTCCATATTAAAATACCTTTAAAGTTTCCAAACTTTTATAATCTTCCTCTGTAAACTGAATAACCCCTGTTTCATCAGCCACTTTATATTTGTCCGTTTCGTAAGTAGTAAGACGTTGTTTTAATTCAGTATAATTATTTGCTTCAAAAAAATCTGCACATTCAATTGTAACCCAACCATCATTAGGGTTCTTGCTTGTTAGCGTAGCATTAAGTTTATTGTTTAAAAGATTTTCAATAGCTTTTAATTCTTCTTCTCCCCAATTTTCAGGATTATGTTCTTCTGTCCAATTGATGATAAACTTCATTTTAAACTCCTTTTTTAAACGACTATATAAGTATTGTTTGGATTGTACTCTATTTTTATTAATATTTCCTTTAATGTTAATCTTGAATATTCCTCTATCCACCAAAAATCTCCTTCTTGCAAATTCAATTCTCGGCAAACCTCTTTCATTATATATGTAGGTTCTGTAATAACAACATAAGGTTTGACATGTTTTTCTTTATATTCTTTAACTAATTCTAAACCCTCTATTAAATTTCTCATTGGTCTAATCATGATATTTTTCCCTTATCAGTTTCAACTAATAATTTAGTATCTCTTTCAACTATCCTATAACTTTTATATTCATGCTCTAATAAAAACTCATAACAACCCTCTAAGTCTTTAGCATTAATGCTTTTTACTTTTCCATCTTTTGTTATTAATCCTACTCTATATTTATCCATGATTTAATTTCTCCATTATGCTCTCAAGTTTTAATTCTACTTCACACAAATCAGGTTCTATACATTCATGGTCGAAACTACAAATAACATCAAGTCTAAGACTGTTAACTTTTTCCCATATTGATTTTAGTTGTTTAATTTTATCCATAATTTCTTTCCTCGCTTTCAATACAAGTATACCATATTCAACCCTACCACAACAAGGTTTTTATATAAATTTATTGTAATACTTTATAGCGATTCCCAACCTCTTATTATTTTGAAATTATCTGGTATATCGTGTTCATATCCTAAATGTTCTTTACATATAAGGCAATGTACTCCGTTACCAATTTTCAATAAATCAATTAGTTCCAACCATTCTTGGCAAATTTGGCAATATACATATAAGGTATTTTCTTCAACTTTAATTTTCATTCTTTTATAATTCGTTTACTGTTGTTTCGGAATTTTTTTACTCTTTGCCATGACTTCACAAAAAGCATATCCACCATTGTTTTATTTTATCATACATCTTTACACCTCCTTATAATTAGCAATATGCTCTTCAATACTTTCTTGTATTATTTGTTCTTTGTTTATTTGTATACCTTTTTCATCTTGATAAAAACCTTTCCAATATATCCAGTCAAGACTAACTGAGTAAACTATACCATTTTGTCTACCATATAACATATTACACCTCCTTATTCGTTTAGATTGAAACATTGTTTATTTCCCCTCCTTATAAAAAGTATCTTCATGTTCCTCTGGTAAATCTTCATGAGAAAAATCCTTACAACCCACTATATAATTATACTCACTCCAATTTCTTAATGCTTGCCAAAACCTTTCAGTAGGGTGCATTATACAATATTTTGTAAAATCTATTAATGTTTCTTGATTTTTACTTGCCATTTTTATTCCTCCATATAAGGCTTAAATTCTTTATTTTTACCTTTTGGTTTTTCATTCAATTCAAATATTTCATTATATTACCTCTTTGTTGTTTCTAAGCCTAGCTATAAACCTTTCTAGACAAGAATCATCGTATACATGCTCCATCTGATAATTTCTATATAACTCTTTAACAAATCCAACAACATCTTTTGAAAAATTATCTAATTCAGTATTTCTTTTTTCTAAATCAAACACAAAAGAATCTCCAACTTCTGCTAATTTTTCCCACTCTTTCCAATACTTTTTTGTTTGTAAAGACTTCCAATAAATAGTTTTAATCCTAGCCATGATTATTTGCTCCTAGCCAAAGCAATATTATCTGCTCGGTTTTGCTTATCCAAATATTTCAAAATCGCAACCATTCTATCAATTAAATTTACAGATTCATTCGGTCTATTTAATAAACCCTCATTCCCCATTTGCTTATGTGCTAACCTTAAAATATTCATTTCTTTCTCCCTTTTTTAGTGTTGTCATTACAAGTTAAACATTTCCATTTTTTCCTAACCTCTTCTGTGTACACTTCAATTTTATTTACTGTTATCTCAAAAACTCTTTTACATAAACAACAAGTCAACTTCAAAACACTATGACCAGATTCTTTTGCACTCTGTCTTTTTTTGTAACTTACTTTTCTAATCTTACGTTTTTTCATAATTAGTTTTTCCTTGTTAGTCATTTATTAAATTTTCCCTAAGTTCAGGTGTAGCAATGCTTTGTATCGTTTCTAAAGTCCTTTCAAGACCTAATTTATTTACTGCTCTTTGTATGTTATCTCTTAATAATATTTTTATAAAATCATCCATAAATATATTCCCTAATACCATCATCAACAATTCTGTTTATTTCTGCCCATGCACTTTCCCAAGTATCAAACCAATCACTAGGAACTTTTTCTATAATTTTTTCTTTTACTCCAATCCAATCAAAAGGAGCAATGAAGATTCTCTTAGGTGCATCACTTTCTTTTATGGTTTTTAGTATCAGTCCTTTTAATTTTCTAATTTTTACTTTTCCAATTGTTCTTGCCATAATTTTAACTCCTATATAAGACCTTTATAAATTTTTAAGTGCAAAATCATCTGCGATTTTTTCTGAGCCATCCCCAGCCCTTTTTGTTATTCTTCTATCTATAACATGACCTAATTCATGTAAAATTATAAATCTTAAAGTCTTTTTAAAATTTTTCTTGACTATAGGATTTAATACCTCTGCCCTACCTTTATAATAATCATTGTCATATCCCCATCTAAAAAACCTTTTAAGACTTACCATGTCTATGTTTATTCTCTGTTTAAGTACCCTACCATCCTCTCTACTAATCCAAGACCTACAATGACTACCTGATTCATGGTCATTATAGAAAGTAACCTTTAAAGGAATCTTTTTAGTATCAATACCATGCTCTTCTATTAAATCAGATACCATTGTCTTAATTAATTTTTTAGATTTATTAATCCTTTTGGTTTTTAGCTTTCGCCTTGCCTTTACTTTGTCGATTGTTTCTTGATTTATTAAGTAACTCATTTTACTCCTATCTGCTTATTGCTTTAATTACAAATGTTTTTCATGGTTTTCCTCGCTTTCAATACAAGTATAACATATTGAAACCTATTTGTCAAGAGTAAATCAAGAAAACCTTGATGTTTCATGCTCATTTTCACAAAGGAATATTTTTTCTGTTCTTGTTTGTTGACTAATAATTCCATTAGGATATTCAATGTCCTTTGAGCCATCAGCCCAATATTTTACCATAGTCCTCTTACCTACATAAGTAATCCACAACTTTGCATTTTTCCCACATCCACATTCACATTTTATATGTTCAATATCATTCGCCATAATTTTTTACTCCTTATAATTATTTTTCATTTATTTTCTTCTCTCTTCCCCAACCACCACTAGGATACTGATTAAAAACTCCTGATTCACTAGCCCTTACAACTTTAGCAGTATTGTTACTTCTATTTAATAGCACAAAATAAGGTAGTTTAACACCATCACAATCGCCACTAGAACCTTCAAATTCATGCACTACTTGCCCATAATCGCCATTCCTAACCTCTTGAGCATTAAC
>Ga0307928_10000987_pt1 | contig 21479 bp, 22 predicted proteins | sample AceLakmetagen232_FD_201815 | JGI IMG/M metagenome (GOLD analysis project Ga0307928, IMG submission 201815) | Saline water microbial communities from Ace Lake, Antarctica - #232 | ecosystem: Environmental > Aquatic > Non-marine Saline and Alkaline > Saline | place: Antarctica: Ace Lake... | reverse complement strand
TTGAGAATAGATTTTTCTTGATAAGCGATTACCTCAAGACTATATCGAGGAGAAAATTTCTTTTGATAAACGACAAGAGGCCCCTTTTTCGCTTTTTCGATTTGATCAGCTTTCTGCACAGTAGCAATGACTTGTTTTCGGGAAAGGGAAAACTGATGACGGATTAAAGTGTCTATCTTATTCTCGGCATGCTGAGTAAAGTGGATAATCATACTCTCGGAAATAATTTATGGAAAAGATTTAAAAAGCCGTCTCGTAGACGGTTTAATTTGCGGCAAGGAATTCAGCTATTTTTGGGTTAAGACTACTAGTGATTAATTTTTTAACATCCTTAGGGTCAACCCATCTGATCTCTGTAACTTCTTCTGGCTGGCTTGGTTTGATGACGGGTTCGGATTCAATTACCGAGCAAAGATGATAAACAACAACTACTGGAAATTCAGGATGAAAACCAATATCAGCTTGTCTTATAGATTTAATATGATAACCGGTTTCGGCGAGAACCTCTCTTTCAACGCACTCTTCTCTAGTTTCTTTGTATTTTTGCCTTCCTCCTGGGAAAGCCCATTCTAAAACAGCTCCATTTTCTCCTCTTTCTGGTTTGGCTCTTCTGATCATTAACACTTTTTTATTGTCGAGAGTGACAACGCCGATATTAATAAAGTCAGGAGAAGTTGTTTCCTCGTTCATAACGTTTTTTTAATATTAATATTCATTTCTTTTTTCATCTTATCGCATAGCTTGGGTTATGGCAAGGGATTGATCAAGATCCGTTAAGAGAAGACGATAGTAATGTAGAAATATTCTAGCCAGAGGAAACACATTATGAGCAAAAAAATTCAGAGTAACTATTGGCAGTCATTATCTTGGAAAAAGGGAGGAAGATTACTTCTGTTTTGCCAATTTTTGATTTCTCCATTAAGCTTAAATTGATTACAAGAGCTTTCTTCGGATGGTATTCTTCGATAAAGCTCCTGAGGGATCTTTTAATCTCCGGCTTTTTAAAATTCTTATATTTTACCTCAACGGGGAGAATCTCTTTTCCTGATTTTATTATAAAATCAACCTCTGCTCTGTTTTTAGTTCTCCAAAAATACAAAGAAGATCCCTGGAATTTTATTTTTTCTCGCAAGATATTAAAAATGAAATTTTCAAAAACAAAACCATAATCATTTAAAATTCCGAAACTATCTAATGCATAATTTCTCAGGCCATGGTCATAAAAGTAGAAAATAGGCGATTTAACAATTTCCTTGCGGATATTTGTATAAAAGGGATTTAATCTTTTGATAACAAAAGTTTTTTCCGCATACCATAGATAGTTTTTCAAGGTTGGAAGAGAAACATTTAACTCACTAGCAATTCTTGAATGGTTTGTTAGTTGCCCAATTTGGCCAGCTAAAATCTTAATCATGTTGGAAAAAACATCGACACGTTTAACCTTTAAAAGATAAGAAATGTCCTTTTCTAAATAACTAGAAAAGATTTCATCAATGAGCTTTCTTTTCTCTTCTATTTTCTCTTCTAAAATTACTCGAGGATAGCCACCAAAGTTTAAAAATTCTCTTAAAAAGGCGGTTGTTTTTTCTTTTTCCACTTCCCAAAAAGTCTCTAGCTTTTGTTCGTAACGATAATTGGTTTTAAAATTAACGAACTCGTCAAAAGAAATTGGCGGTAGTTCAAAAATCCTTTTTCGGCCAGTTAATGACTCATGAATTTTTTCCTTTAGCTCTAAGCTACCGGAGCCAGAAATTATAAATTTATAAGGTAAATTTAAATCGTAAATTCCTTTTAAGAACAGACCAGCATTTTCCTTTCTCTGAATTTCATCGATAAAAACATAACCCTTTTTCTTTCCTATCTCTAATTCAATTTTTCTAATTAAACCTTGTTGAGAAGAAAAAAACTTTTTGTCGGCCTCGCTATCAAGAGATACAAATAAGGTTCTTTTCCCTTTTTCTTTTAGCTCTTTTTCTAAATGCGACATCAGGGTTGTTTTGCCTGATTGTCTCGGTCCAGTGATTAAAGAAATCTCTTTTTGGGAAAGATGTTCTTTTAGTTCCTTTAACAAGTTTCTCTTTATGTAAATCATATACTTCTATTTTAGTCCAACTATTCTTAAAGTCAACTTTAAAAATAGCTAGATTGCTTCAATGCATGTTGTCTTTAGATAACATGTAGTTGCTAGCCACCTTGATAATGACCTGACAGAATGACAGCAAAGATTAAATGCTTTTTCTAATATCTACCGATAATTGTTACCAAGGCGGTCAGACAAGACAAGTAACATAATAACAAGTATTTAAGATTTTTTCTTCGCCCTTTTAATCGACAACTCAAGACAGAAGGTGGATCCTTTTCCTCTCCCAGGGCTTTCTGCCCAAATCTTTCCTCCCGGATGGATGTCAACAAAACGCCGAGCGACGTAAAGACCTAGGCCAGCTCCTGCCGAGTAGAGGTGAGAACCAGCTGCTCCTCGAGAAAAACTCCGGAACAGTTTATCCATTTCAGAAGAGCTTATTCCCTCGCCAGTATCTTTAATCTTTAATTGAAGCTTTTGCTCATCTTCAATTACTTCTAAGGTAATGGTTACTCCTCCTTTGGTGGTATATTTTATGGCGTTATCAAGGACGTTAAGAAGAACTTGTCTTATCTTTTCCTCGTCTATCTTAATCTGGGGAATCTCTTTCTTTGGTTTCTTGTATTCTAAGAAAAGATTTTTTTGTTCAGCATCGGGTTTCAATTCTTGGACAACCGAAGAAACAAGATCGGGGAAGGAAACCAAAGAAGGGGTAAAAGATATTTTTCCTGTTTCAATCCGAGTAACATTAAGAAGATTGTTGGTTAATTCAATTAGTCGAGTAGTTGCTTGATAAACCTTCGCGATGGTTTCTTTTGCTTCTTTGGGAACGGGGCCATAATCACCCTCTTCAATCATGGAAAGGTAACCGCGAATGGCGGTTAATGGCGTTCTTAATTGATGAGAAGCAATAGAGAGAAATTCAGTTTTCGCTTGATCTAATTGACGCAATTCAACATTGGCTTGGCGTAGGTCAGTTGTCGCCTTTTTGACTTCTTTTTTAAGAGTAACGTTAAAATGCCGGGTTCGAGCATAAAGAACAGCGTTTTCAATAGGAATAGATGCCTTAAGAGATAATTTCTGAAGAAACTCTAAATCACCCTTAAAGTAAGGAGCGCGAGAAGATTTTTCTCCAAGAATAATAATTCCGATTAATTCTCCTTTGGCGATGATCGGGCAACAGATAACGGCTTCAATCCTTTGGAGATGAACTTGCAGTTTTTCAAGGGCAGAAATATCTTTGGAAGAGGCCGATGAATGAAAATTTTCTAGCATTAAATTAATTTCCGGTTCCACCAACGGTCTTTGGTGTGTTCGTAGATAATTAAGAAGGAAATTATTGCGAACCAAAGAAACTCCGTTATCTTCGTGGAAGCCAATCAATGAGTGGGGGAGATATTTTGAAGTCCGAGAATCATAAAGAAGAATTCCTATTTTTTTGAGATGAAATGTTTTTTGAAGAGTCCCAGAGATTAATTCAATTAATTGAGAGAGGCTAAGGAGAGTAGGAACCTTATCCAGAAGGCCAGAGAGAGTTTGTTCTTCTTCGTAAAGCGATGCGAAGAAGAAGTTGTTAGCTAGTCGGCGAAACCCCTTGATGATGTAAGGGAATATATAAATATCGATTAAAGCTAAGCCAACGCCCGTTAAGAGAAGATATTGTTTTTCTAAGTAAGGAGCTAAAAAGTATAAAGGAAGAAAAGTAAAAACCGCAACAACAATTGTGCCGAGGGCGAAAATAAGACCCCGTCGAATAATTACTTGGACATTCATTAAGCGATAACGGGTGATAGCGTAAGAGATGAGTAAAACATAAAGAAAAACAAAGAAGTTCCCAAATGGATAAGCGCGAAGATTAAAATCAAGCAAAAAATTGGTTGATCCTCCCAGGAAACCAATCAAAGCTGCATAATAAACGAACTGGATTTGTTTTTGATAGATTCCAGTATATAGACTAATTCTCTTTCTAAGAAGAGCTAAAGAGTAAAGGGTGTAGAAAGCGAAGTAGGCGAGAAAAGGCCAATACAAAAAACCGGTTTGAACAGGCCAATAATCGTAAGTTGTTCTTTGCTTGATATAAGAAAGGAAGAAAGGACTAAAGATTGCAACGACAAAGAAAATTGCTAGAACGGCGCCGATGTGAAAAATCGTTCTCTTTTTCTTTTCTATTTTTAAGAGCACTAAGCAATAATAAAAAAAGGCAAGTGGAATAAAAATAGTTCCAATATATAAAATCCTTTGCCAGAAAAGGGCAATCTCAGCGGAAGATGTTGTGCTTGCTCCGAACAAACCCAAGGTCCAAAGAAAAACAGACGAACTTACTAGCCACCAGGATTTATTTAGTTTCCGGCGAGGGTTTTTAAGCCAAACGAAGCCCCCTAAGGCGGCGGTGAGAATGGCGGTAAGCAAGCTAGATATGGCGAAAAGATTCATGGCTTTATTTAAATAGATAATTTAAAATCAAAGACTAATTTTCTGGTTAATAACATCAAGAAGTTTTTGGGCAATTTCATCTTTGTTTTCGGCGGGGATAATATTTTTTTCTTGATCAATAATAAATGCCTGATGCGAAGCCACTTTAACATCGCGAAAATTATTGGCAACCATCAAATCAGCTTGTGAGTGGAGCATGCTTTCGTGGGCTCGTTCAATCAACGCTTCGTTGCTTAATCCAACTTCAAGTTTAAACTTTACCAAGAATATGTCATGAGCCCATTGTTTCATTTGATCAACTATCTTTGGCGTTGGCTGGAGGTGGATTACTAGATCTTCTTGTTGGGATTTTATTTTTCCCTCTTCTGATTCAACAGGACGATAATCGGCGACGGCAGCTGAGTGGATAACAACATCAAAATTTTCCTTTTGAAGAGAATTTTGCACCAGTTTTGAAAATTCATCGAAATATTTGAAACGAACTAATTCTAAGCCGAAAGGTAATTGGTCGGGAACCTTAACTCGACCGGGGCCAAGCAAAAGTTTAACTTCTGCTCCACGACGAGCAGCCTCGATAGCAATAACCAATCCTAAACTTCCGCCAAAGATATTAGTAATAACGCGAACTTTATCGAGGGGAACCCAAACTGGTCCGGCTGTCACAAGAATTCTTTTTTTATTTAGATTTTGGGACATGTTTAATTCTATTATGGGCAGTAAGAAGAAAAAAATAAAGAGGATTCTTTTTCTTCAACCATTTTAAAAATTGTGGCTCCAATTCAGAGTAATTTTTAATTTGACGACCTTTTTCACGAAGGAAAAGAAGATACAGGTTGGCAACTTTCAGAGGAATTCCTCGGGCATGTTTTGCCTTTTTATCGAGACGGGAATCAATATTGGCCAAAGGACCTTCGTTTTTTAAAACACTTCCAGGGGCGGTTTCGATTAATTGAGGATTTTGAGGATCCCAATCTAAAGCTTTCATAATAGGGCTCAAATGCTGGGCTTGTTGAGCCAAAGGGGTGTCGATACTAGGATCGCATTGAATCCACTGGTGATTCAAATAAATATAGGGATAAATATGGACGGAGCGATCGGAGACATCGCTAAGAAGAGAGGGGAGAATGATTCCTCGGAAAAATTCACGAGAATTAACTCTAGCAATACCATATCCAGCGGGGATGTTGCTGGCTCGGGCGAGAGCGATGAGAAGATTGGCGCTGTTAGTGCACATTCCGGCTTGTTCTCGTAATATCTGCGAAGCCTTTTTTCCCCAATAGCCGAAACGGAAAAGAATATTGTCGCGGACATAATTAAATAAATCAGCCATTTTATTCTCGGAGGTAGAGCTGAGTTTTGTTATCTCGGCCGCTGCTTTCTTAATTAAGGGATTGTTAACATCGCAATATCTAGTTTCTGCTAGAAACTGATCAGAGGGAATATTTTTATCCATTTTAAATTAATTTCTTGGCAATAGTAAATATTTCTTCGGCTTCAGTCATCCTTCCTTTTCCTTTCTGTCCGTTAGTTAATAGGCCAGTCTCTGGACCAACCAAATGATAAGAAGTTCGACTTTCAATAATCTTAATATTGTTTTGGGTGGCTTCATTTTCCCACATGTGATTATTCATAGCAGGGGCGATTAATAAAGGAGAAGTTGAGGGAAAAGCAAGTACGGTAGAGGTTAATAAATTATCGGCAATTCCTGAGGCGATTTTACTAATTGTGTTGGCAGTTGCCGGAGCGACGATAAATAGATCAGCCCATTGACTCAAGGAAATGTGTTTCAACCCTTCTTCTTCAGGGTGAAATAATTTAGTCGCTACGGGAGTGCCAGAAAGTGCTTGAAAAAGGGAAGGGGAGATTAATTTAGTTGCTGACTGAGTCATTACCATTCTGACCCGAAAGTCGTTTCGTTTAAAGAGACGAACAAGCCCACATATTTTGTAAATAGCTGCTCCACCAGTAACTCCTATTAATACTTTTTTGTTTTCCATAATATTTTATTAATTTTAATTCCTTTAACTTTGACTAATCAGAAATTATGTTTCCCCTTCGTTTCCTCAATGGGTAGTTCGAGATAAAAAGTTGATCCTTTCCCTCTCCCGGGGCTTTCTGCCCAAATCTTTCCTCCTGGATGGATGTCAACAAAACGCCGAGCGACGTAAAGACCCAAGCCAGCTCCTGCTGAGTAGAGGTGAGAACCAGCTGCTCCTCGAGAAAAACTCCGGAACAGTTTATCCATTTCAGAAGCGCTTATTCCCTCGCCAGTATCTTTAATCTTCAACTGGAGTTTTTGCTCAGTTTCAATTACTTTCAAGGTAATGGTTATTCCTCCCTTGGTGGTATATTTTATGGCGTTATCAAGCACGTTAAGAATAACTTGCCTTATCTTTTCTTGGTCTATCTTAACCTTCGGAATCTTTTTCTTTGTTTTCTTGTATTCCAAGAAAAGATTCTTTTGTTCAGCATCGGGTTTTAATTCTTGGATAACCGAAGAAACAAGATCGGGGAAAGAAACCAAAGAAGGAGCGAAAGATATTTTTCCTGTTTCAATCCGAGTGACATTAAGAAGACTGTTAGTTAGTCCAACCAATCGAGTGGTTGCTTGATAGGTCTTCTTTATCGTTTCTTTTGCTTTTTCGGGGATAGAACCATAATCTCCTTCTCCAATCATGGAAAGATAGCCGCGAATGGCGGTTAGCGGCGTTCTTAATTGATGAGAAGCAATAGAGAGAAATTCAGTTTTCGCCTGATCAAGCCGGCGTAGCTCAACGTTGGCTAGTTTTAATTTCTCGGCCATTTTTTCTAATTTCTCTCTTTTCTTTATTTCTTCCAACGAGCTTCGAATCAATGATATTCCCAAATAGACAAAAGCAATGAGAATGCCTGATTTTAATAAGGTAACAGAAAGCGTTTTTGACAAAAGAAGTTCGACAAGAAGAATGAGAGATACCAATCCCACCAAAAGTTCGGTGGCGATAATCTTGATGTTAAATAAGTGGTGTTTTGTTATGGCGTATGTTGAGAGGATGACAAAGAAAAGAGAACTTTGAGCATCGTATGGAGCAACGGGAATAATATCAAAAAAAGGAAGAATAAAATTGGCAATCATTGATACTCCCCCAAAGACCAAAGATCCTACCAAAATATATCTTAGTTGTATTTTTTTAGCTCCGCTAAATCTCTTTAATCCGCTAATAATTTTATACAACAAGAAGGCGTAAAACGACAAAACAAGAATACTATAATAATCAAAGAATGCCCCGACATTCAGCAGATAACTCCCATCAGACGCTATTTCCACTCCTTGGATAACTAAGCCATTAACAAAAGTTAATGAAAACATAGTAAGTCCGATAATTATTATGGCTGCCAATTTAACAGTTCCTATTTTTCTATCGATAAGAGAGTATAGCCATATTAAAGCGGCGGGCATAACTATGATGCCGAAAGCATATTGACTCTGCATTATCCATAAACTTGGCCTTATTGTGAAAACAAAATTAGAAAAAATCCAAATTGCAGTCAAGAAAGAAAAGATAGCAAAAGAAATGTTCAGAAAGGCTTTTTTCCCTTTTATAAAAACAAGACTGCCCGACAATAAATTGACAAGAGCTATTATTAAAGTGAGAGCGTTTCCAAAAGTTAAGGCCATTATAAAGGGAGAAGATTATTTTAAGAAATAAGTTTTAGTTTTTTCCCAGTTTTTTCAAATGCCTCTATTAGGGCATCAAGGTGGTGTCTATCGTGAGTGGACATGGGCGTTACTCTTATTCTGCTAGTTTTTTTGGGAACTACAGGCCAACGAAAGCAGGGAGCATAAATATTTTCTTGGAAAAGTTTGTCTGAAAATTTCATAGCATCTACCTCATCTCCTATTAATACAGGAATCACCGGAACTTTTTTATCCCCAAGAATCTGGAATCCTAATTTTTGTAGATTCTTACGTAAATAATTTGCATTATCAAAAAGTTTTTCTCTTAAATCAGAACTGGATTTGCATATTTTAATAGCTTCAATCAATCCGCCGGCCATGACGGCAGGGATTGCGGAAGAGAGAAGATACGGCCGAGCTATTTTTCTGAGATATTCTATTAGTTTTTTATTTCCGGCTAAGAATCCTCCCGTGCCTCCTAGCGCCTTATCAAAAGATCCCATAATAATATCTACTTGTCCCTGGAGGCCAAGATGTTGCACGGTTCCTCCTCCTTTTTCTCCTAAAACACCAACCCCATGGGCATCGTCAACCATCAATACGGCATTGTAATCGTTGGCGATTTTCACTATCTCAGACAGAGGAGATATTTCTCCCTCAGGACTAAAAACTCCCTCGGTGACAATCATTTTATGATTTCTTTTAGGAATTTTAGATATCTTGTTTTTTAAATCTTGAAAGTTATTATGCTGAAATACAACTTTTCTGGCATGACTTAATCTACATCCATCTATAATAGTTCCGTGATTAAATTCGTCACTAAAGATTACCCCAGAACCCTTTTTGTAAGGGGAGTTTCCTACAACAGGATCCATCAGGGCTTTGAAAATTGCTAGATTTGCCATATATCCAGTAGGAAAGGTTATGGCGTCTTCTGTTTCTACTAATTCGGCTATCTCACGATCAAGTTTTCTTAATACATCAATATTCCCGCAAAGAAACCTCGAGCCTCCAGGACCTATCCCATGTTTTTTTAGTGCTCTTTTAGCCTCTTCGATAACCCTAGAATTAGTACTAAGCCCCAAATAATTATTGGAACTAAACATTAGATATCGTTTTCCATCAATTATAACTTCTGGCTCTGTCCCGGCACTTTCAATATTATAAAAAACTGGGCTTAACTCTTTTTCCTTGAGATAGTCAAGAAATTGAAAAATACGTTCCATCTTATACTTCTCTTGTTTAAATCGGGAAGACAAAAACTTGATCGTCGATGTCCCTTTCTTTAATTTATTATTTTCCATAGACGTGACATTCTTTTTTTATTATACCTTGATTGGTCGGCTAAAAAAAGAGGGAAAAAAACAAAAGCGTTAGATATTGTGCAATTTAGCCGAACGGCTCGAAAAAGGGATCCAAAATGATTTGGTCTGCGAGAGAAAAATAACAATTATTGTCCCTGCGGTTATTGCTTTGCTTACTAAAGAGGGATATCAAGCGGAAGCAATTAGGGCGGATTTTAATCTTTGAGAGGAGCTAAAAAAAAGAAAAGGATTTTTCGACATAGTTCTAAATCTTGTTGAATTCTTTGGCGGAGCATCGTAGAACACTTGTTCGTTTCAAGCACTGTGTCGAACGGTGTTTTTAGCGTAAACTCAAGTTTTCTACCTTTTAAAACAGGGTTCTGAAGTAAGAAATTGAGAACTTGTCATCTCTCAGCAACTTCAGAACTTTTAAAGATTTCTAAAGCTTTTTGCGCTAGTTTTAATAGCATGTTTGCGGCGATGTAGTAACTTTCATCAGCATCTGTATGCCTTTGCATTTCTTCATCTATTTCTGCCTGCTTTTCTTTGTATTTCTTTAGCTTTTGATCAAACACATCCTTATTAATCCGCCGCCGCCGAATTTCGTAGTTCGCCTTACGAAATGCGTCGCTTAGAGAAAAGATGGCGTGTTTGCTCCGCTCGCTCGTGCGCACACAATAGACAAAACTCCCTTGTAAAAATCAAAGAAAAGATGTATTCTAATAATACGATTACAATATAGGTTTGCATAGTGCTATTGTAGCATGGCAGTATTATAATATAAGTATGATAAAAGAGAATAAAATCGGCAAGAAAATAAAGAAACTAAGACGAGCCAAAGGATTGTCGCAAGATCGCCTCTCAAAGCTGGCGGATGTTTCTTATAATTCAATTATCAAACTTGAAAGGGAAGAAATTACCAATCCGACAATAAAAACTCTACAGAAAATAGCCAAGGCGTTAGAAGTTCAAGTCGACGATTTAATCAGTTAAAGCTATGAGATTTTCAAAATATTTTCTTAAAACAAACAAGAATGTTTCCGGCAAAGACAAAAGCATATCGGCCAAACTTCTTAAACAAGGTGGTTTTATAAGAGAGTCAGTGGCTGGCAGGTTTTATTTTCTGCCCATTGGACAAAAAGTTCAGCAAAAAATAATGAAAGTTATTAAAGAAGAAATGGACTTGGCTGGAAGCCAAGAAATGATTACTCCAATTTTGCATCCATTGGAATTATGGAAAGAAACAAATAGAACCAATACGACAGGCTTTGAGTTAATGAAAATTAAAGATCGGCGCGGTGCAGAATTTGCACTTGGCGGAACGGCGGAAGAAATGTTTGTTGATTTAGTTCGTCAATATACATTAAGCTATAAAGATTTACCATTCCAACTTTACCAATTCTCGCCAAAATTTAGGGATGAATTACGCGCGCGAGGCGGATTGCTTCGAGTGCGAGAATTTATCATGAAAGACGGGTATTCTTTTCATAAAGACGATGAAGATTTTAAGATTGAATATGAGAAGATGAAAAAAGTCTATACCAAAATATTTGATAGGTTGGGATTAAAAACATCAATAGTTGAATCAGATAATGGTTATATCGGCGGAGAATACTGTCATGAATTCATTACTGAATCGGAAATTGGAGAGAGTAAATATTTTGTCGCTGAAAGTGGCAATTATGCGGCGCATGAGGATGTCGCTGTGTTTGAGAAGGAGATAAAAAACAAAAATGATCAATTGAAACCCCTTGCTGAAATTGAAGCAAAACGAAAAAATAGAATGAAAGATGGGGTTGATTTTCATAAATTGCCACCTTGGCAACAGATAAAAGATGTTTTATTCGTTGACGATAAAAATAGATTTATTTTAGCGATTACCAGAGGTGATTTAGATGTAAACGAAAAGAAATTATTACACTTACTAGATAGGGTCAGTTTAAGACACGCTACCGATGAAGAAATTCGAGAACAAATCAATTCCGAGCCTGGTTTTATCTCTCCTGTTGGAATTAAAGAAAGAATTAAAAAGCAGGTGGAACTTGTGATTGTTGCCGATGATTCATTGCGAACAATATCAAACGCTTATGGCGGAAACAATAAAAAGAATCAAGATTTATTAAATGTAAATATTGATAGGGATTATAAACCAGATATTGAGGGTGATATTGTTTTAGCAAAAGCTGGTTATGAAGCAAAAAACAAAACAGGAAAATTAGTCGAAAAGAGAGGAATAGAAGTCGGTAATATTTTTCAACTTGGTTATCACTATTCTAAGAAAATGAAAGGGGCTGTTTATATTGATGCCAACGGAAAAGAGAAACCATTTTATATGGGTTGTTACGGTATCGGGATTGGTCGTACAATGGCTGCAATCGTTGAAAAATATAATGACCAAAAAGGAATAATGTGGCCAGAATCTTCAGCACCTTTTAGAATTCATCTAATAGCTCTATATGGAGCAGAAAATGAAGCCGATAAACTTTATGACGATATGAATAAAAGAGGCGTTGAAGTACTTTACGATGATCGAGATAAAACTGCTGGAGAAAAATTTGCTGACGCTGACTTAATTGGTTTGCCGATTAGAATACTACTCAGTAAAAAAACCTTACAACAGGAAAGTTGCGAATTAAAGAAACGAACAGAATCTGAGGCGAAAATAATTCCTTTGTCGTTGGTTTTGGATTTACTAACACGAGATTATAATTTATAATTAAGCGGGAAGAATTAAATAATAATTACTATGGAAAAATCAATAAAATGGGTTGTCGGGGCAGCTGTGGTCGTTGCCATCGTAGTAAGTGGCTATTTTGCATTAAGGGCCCCGGACGAAGTTTCGCAAAAAACGATCAAGATCGGCGTAATTGCGCCAATGACCGGCGATCTTGCTTTTATGGGAGAAGGCATAAGAGATGCTATTTTAATAGCCAAGGAAAACCTGGGTAATACAAAAAATAAATACGAAGTAATATTTGAGGACGATCAACTGAAGGCTAAGATGTCTGCGAGCGCAGCCAATAAACTACTAAGCGCAGATAATGTTGATGCATTTGTGACTTTTAGTTCCGTAACCGGAAATGTGGTTGCGCCTATAGCAGAACAAAACAAAGTTGTGCATTTTGGCATAGCGTCAGATCCTAACGTAGCAAAAGGTAAATACAACTTCATACATTGGACACCTCCATCTGAAGAAAATAAAGTTTTTATTATAGAATTACAACGAAGAGGAATTAGAAAACTTGGAATATTAGAGGGAAATGCACAAGGAGCCGCCGCTGTAATAGCCGACTTGAAAGAACAACTAGAAGGCACAGGCATTGAGATAGTAGCTGATCAAGCGTTTAATTTTGGCGAAAAAGATTTCAGGACCACCATCGCCAAAGTAAAAGATAGCGGGGCTGAAATTTACTTGTTAATGGCATTTTCGCCGGAACTAGAAATACTAACTAAGCAAATGAAAGAGACGGGAATAACTACACCGATCACATCTATAGAGTGTTTTGAGCTTAGCGAGCAATTATCCCTTTTTGAGGGAGAATGGTATGTCAATTCCGCGGATCCAACAGCAGATTTTGCCAGTAAGTTCAATTCTAAAACAGGTAAGTCCCCGACGTTGGGAGCGGCTAATGCATATGATATTTTTAATTTGATAGTTGTTGCTAATGAAAAAGTTGAAGGGACGTCGAAACCTACAAGTGACCAAGTAGTAAATGAACTAATGGAGATCACAAACTTTAGCGGGGCGCTTGGTAATCTAAGCGTTAACGAAGACGGGCTTGTTCTATCAAAGGCAGTCATCCGCATGATAAAAGATGGGAAGCCGGTTAGCGTTGGCAAATAGAAACTCGGTTGTATGTGCGAAACAAAATTGTCTCGTTTTGCGAGGCAATTTTGTTGAGAAAACACGACGAAACATTTAAAGTAAAGTAAAATGGAAATGTTTCCACAACTCATCTTAAACAGTATTATCGCAGGAGCGGTTTATGCTTTGGTTGCGCTTGGTTTTAATTTCATTTACGGCGTGCAAAAGTTTTTCAATTTGGCGCACGGCACAATGGCGGCAATCGGTGGCTACGCGGCGTTTTATTTTGCTAAAATTTTAGGATTAGACACTTATGTTGCGATTATTCTCGGCGTCGCTTTAGCCGGTTTTGTCGGGTTTAGTCTAGATAAATTCATTTATCTCCCGCTTCGCAGGCGCAAAGCGTCAAACATGGTTTTGCTTGTTGCTTCGCTTGGAGCGATGACCGCCTTGCAGGCTGTTATCGCAATTCTCTTTTCTAGTCGATTCAAAACGCTTTCGGGGAATGTTGACACGCAGAAACTTTTTACAATTTTAGGCGGCGTTATAACGCAGACGCAACTCGTTATTCTATTATCTGTTGCTTTAATTATGATTGGGCTTGTAGTTCTTTTTTGCAAAACGCAATTCGGCAAAGCAATACGGGCCATTAGCGACGATGAGGAAGTGGCGCGGATTATCGGAATAAACACCAACAAAATCATCGGCTATGTCTTTTTTATTGGCTCGGCAATTACTGGATTTGCCGGAATTTTGGTCGGTTTTGATGTAGGCATTGAACCGACAATGGGATTGAACTTACTACTCAAAGGTGTTATTGCTTCTATTGTCGGCGGGGTAGGTAATATCTACGGAGGAGTTTTGGGTGCATTCCTTTTGGGATTTGTGGAAAATTTCGGCATTTGGAAAATATCCGGCGAATGGAAAGACGCCATCGCCTTTGCGCTCTTGATTGTGTTTTTAATTTTCCGTCCCCGTGGAATTATGAATAAATAGTATGGAGTATCTAATACATTTAGCTATTTTGTTTGCCATCTACGCTATTTTAGGCGTGAGTTTAAACTTAGTTGTTGGATACACTGGACTTTTGTCCGTAACTCATGCCGCTTTTTACGGCGTTGGCGCATATACTACCGCAATATTTCTGACAAAAAGCAGCGTTGGATTTTTCAGTTCTTTGATTTTAGGAATTACAATAGCAGCAGCCGTAAGTTTTCTCATCGGCGCAGTTTTGTCCAAATTCAAAGGCGATTATTATGCACTTGGCACATTCGGGTTTAATGCGATTATCTTTGCCGTCTTGCTCAACTGGCAAAATTTGACGGAAGGCCCCTTGGGTATCCCCGGAATTTCCAGGCCGGAATTGTTCGGCATAAACTTTGCGAACAATTTTAATTTTATGGTTCTTGCTTTGTTGTTTTTAATTTTGGTATATTTTACCTCGCGTTTTGTCATCAACTCCTCTTTCGGTCGAGTATTGAAAGCAATCCGCGAAGACGAAACTGCTGTTGGCGTTTTTGGCTACAACACTTTGTATTTTAAACTTGTGATTTTTGTTATTTCCGCCGCGATGGCGGCGGTGGCCGGTTCTCTCTTTGCTTCCTACATTACTTTCATTGACCCCTCCAGCTTCCAGCTGACGGAATCGATGTTCATTCTCGCGATTATCATTTTGGGTGGTCTTGCTAACCTGCGCGGTTCGATCTTGGGTGCGTTGTTTTTGATACTGCTTCCTGAAATTCTGCGCTTTGTTGGCTTTCCGTCCGACATCGCGGCTCAAATACGACAAGTAGCGTATGGCATGATTTTAATTTTGCTCATGCTCTATAGACCACAAGGGTTAATAGGCGAATACAAGCTATGAAAATTATTGAGACAAAAAATTTAGTAAAGCAATTTAACGGCGTTCATGCCGTTGACAGGATTTCAATTGGAGTTGAGAAAGGACAAATCGCCGGCATTATTGGGCCGAACGGTTCCGGCAAAACAACACTTGTCGACCTTTTGAGCGGAGTTCTGGAAATGGATAGCGGGGAGATTATTATTGATGGGGTAAAAAAAAATACAAGAATATTACCACATCAAGTTTCTTCCTGCGGCATTATCCGCACATTTCAGAATGTTCGGCTGTTTGAACAAATGACGGTGCTAGACAACATTTTAGTTGTTGTAACCGAGAGAAATGTTTTTAGATCGCTTTTTGAAAAAAATACTGAATACCACTATAAAATCGTTGAGGAGGTTTTGCAGAAAATCGGTCTTTGGGAAAAGAAAAATCATTTAGCTGTCAATCTTTCCTACGGTCAGCGAAAACTTTTGGAGATTGCTCGAACGCTAGTGATGAAGGCGGATGTTTATCTTTTTGACGAACCCTTTGCGGGGCTTTTTCCAGAGATGAGGAAAATCATTTCTAGTATTATCCAAGAATTAAAGCAGGAAAATAAAACCATTGTCTTGATTGAGCACGACATAGGTTTAATCAGAAAGCTTTGCGACTATATTTTTGTGATGGATGAAGGCAAATTATTGACCGAAGGCAAACCCAAGTCTGTTTTGGAGAAAAGAGAGGTCATTAAGGCGTATCTTGGTGAATAAATAATAAATATGGAAAAAGAAACTTTACTACAGCTTCATAATGTTTCGGTTCACTACGGCGGAGTAAAGGCGCTTGACGGCGTTGACGTTTCGATTGATGAAGGCGAAATCGTGGCTTTGGTGGGACCGAACGGCGCAGGCAAGTCAACGATACTCAAAACGATTTTCGGCTTAGCGCCGATTCATTTCGGAAAAGTTTTATGGCACGGAAAAGAGATAAAACCAGTTTCCCATGAAGTCGTGCAAAGGGGTATTTCTTTTGTACCGCAGGGCCGACGGGTATTTAGCCATTTGACGATTGAAGAAAATTTGGAAATCGGTGGCTTTATTGTCAGCGATAAAAAAGAATTGAAAAGACGAATCACCGAAGCGATGGAAACTTTTCCAGTATTGAAGCAAAGGCGCAAAACCAAAGCCGGAACGCTTTCCGGCGGGCAACAGCAGATGCTCGCTTTGGCGCGAGGGCTGATGACCGAACCAAAAGTTTTGCTTCTCGATGAGCCATCTCTTGGTCTTGCGCCGAAAATTGTTAAAGAAGTTTTTGCGAAAATTAAGGAAATAAACGAGAAACACAAAACAGCAATTTTGGTAGTTGAGCACAACATCAAATCGTTGCTTGATATCGCCAGTCGCGGTTATGTTCTAGATAAAGGAAAGGTTGTAGCAAAAGACGCTTCGCAAAAACTTTTTGAAAGCAGAATTTTAGAAAAGGTGTTTGTGGGTAAATCGGTTTGATTTTAACCACAATCTCCAAAAGCTGTGTAGTTAAGCACAGTTCCCACATCAACTTTTTCTATTTTATTGGTCACACAGAAAACTTATCCAAAACGTGACATTCTTTTTTTTATTACACCCTGATTGTTTGAGCAAAAAAGAGAGGGATCATTAGAAAAGAGTTTTCATGATAACCTCTTTTGTCTTAAAAAAGTAAGGAGAACTTTTCTTGATTGTGAAATTCCTATATTGCTCAAGTATGATGTTGATTATACTTAACTAGATTGTAGCAAATTGATAACTGTAGCTAAAAAATTCAATTAAGATTTTGACAAAAATTTAGCAATATTCATAAAATTCTTATTCCAAACATCTAACCTTTCCTCTTCGGGGTATTCGGTAAAGGCCCTTTCTTCATTCGCCAGACAGAGTATCCCATTCCAGCCATTTCTTGGATCTTTAACAATCTCCTTTTCCTTAATATGAATTGGAACTCGGCAAACAAATTCTTTTACTAATCCCAAGGGCTCAGCATAAACGGTAGCAATTTCAAAGTACCCCGTTCTGTCTTTTTCCGCACTCATAATCTTTAATAGTTTTTCGGCAGACAGCTTTTTTTCTATAAAACTAGTATAGGGTCCCGGAAGACCAAGGCAATTAATATATAAACTATGATCCTCCCGAATAACCGGCGCTTGTAGATCTTTGGTAGCATGTAGAGCAGTATAGCGAGCGATTTCAATACTTGTAGATGCCTGAATCTCTATATAGTCCTTTTGGGGCATCATTAATTCTATTTTATATTTATCGAAAACTCTTTCCGCGCTGCGGTGTTTTCCGGGGTTTTTTGTGATTAGATAAACATTTTTGTATTTCATTATAGTTCTTTAACTTAATTCTTGGCGCTTTTAATATTATGAAAGCCCGGGTTCAATTTTTTCTTTAAGATAATTAAGGTCAGCTTAAAATATTTAGTGCTCGAGAATAGGGGAGCAATAGTTGATGAAGCTAGAGGAGAAAATAGCTGGGGGGGGTGAAGATTTTTGTTCTTAAGGGCCAAAGTAAGACGAAAACAGAATTATCTGATCAGGAAAGAAATAGAGTTTATGGCAATAGTGATTGTTGAAACCAATTTATCAAATTTATTGACTTGTGGCAAATAAGATTAATTCTTTTAAAAGGATTCTCTTGCACCAGAGAGGCTGAATTTCAAAGTGGCCTAAGCGTGTGGTTTTCTTTATTCTGGGGGAATGGACTTAACTATTACAACAGCGAAATTATTTGAGGAAAAGAAAGTAGAAATTTTCAAGATAAACGTTAGTTATAAGCACTATTGACAACTTATGGAAAAAAGTCATGCTTAAAATAATCGATCTTTAAGGAGGTGAAAAATGGCTAAAGGCGGTGGACACGGAACGCCCGGGAAAGGCAACCCACAGGGGCCTAGGCATGGCGGTGGAAAGAAAGGGGGGAAATAACTCTTTTTTTGGCCAAGATGGGGAAAGTGAAGCCGTCTTTCCCCTTATTTATTTATTCTACATGAAAACTTTTAGTAATTATTATTTCCCTAAGATTCAGGCCTATCAATTGTCCAATGGCTTAACAATAGCCTGGAATCCTCGTCAAGAGATTAACTCTTTTTATCTAGAAGCGTTTATCCAGACAGGAAGTGCCCAAGAACCAAGTAATTGTGCAGGCCTTGCCCATTTTCTAGAGCATTTACTGTTATTTTCTCCGACTCAATCTTTTCCAACAACCGAGAGCATTTCTCGTTTTACAGCTAGAATTGGTGGCTGGATTGACGGAGAAATTGACTATCACCGGATAAAAATCGAGGCTAATTTTCCTTTAGAAAATTTGATTGAGGGGGTGCAGCTAGTGAAAGAGATGATCTTCTTCTCTAAATTTCGGCCTGAAATTATCGCTGCAGAAAGACAAAGAATTATTCAAGAAATCAAAAGTCGAGAAGATAATCCTAGTGTTAAAATTCTAGATCTTCTGTATGAACAAAGAGCGAAAGAGAAAGAATCTGCTTTTAGAAATTCAGTTGGAACAGAATCTTCAATCAACAAAATAACCCCAGATGAGTTGTGGAAATTTTATCAGAAAATTATTCACCCCTCTAACGTTTTTCTAGTCATGAGTGGCCCATTTTCACTGAAGCAAGATATTGAAACAAAAATTATTCCTTCCTTGGAAACGATAGAAGCCAAAAGCCAACCCGTTCTCCCTTATAGAAAGACTACTTTTACTTCTTCTCAGCGGAAACATTATCCCCAGCCTAATCTCCAAGAAATCTATTTTGGTTGTTCTTTTCCGATGACCCCATTCTCTTTTGCTGAAGAATTAAAGTTAGACCTACTACATTATCTCTTGAATTATACCGCTACTTCTATGCTTTCTAAGATTCGAGAAAACGGGCTCGCCTATGATGTTAGTACGGGTCACTTCGCTCTATCTAGGAAAGCCTTTTTCTACTTTGTCGGTCATACCGAAAACCTATCTAAAGTTGAAGAAATTTTTTATTATTTCAAAAAGAATCTGTTAGAAAATCCATTGTTTCTCACTCCTGCTCTATTTCAGCAAGCTAAGGAACAATATCTTCATTTTTCTCTTGTTGACTTTGAGTCGCCAGCCATCTTCTCTCACTTAGTTGGAGAACATTATATAAAAAACAAAGAGATTTTCGACCCTCAACTGAAAATCCGAGAAATTAACCGTATTTCTTTTGATCAAGTGAAAACCTTGATTACTAAATTGTTCTCTCAACAACACATGGATATATTGACTATGGGCGAGACGAAGAAATAGATAGGTTTTTCTGATGCTATTTTGAGTCCAAAGCAAGCATAGATGACAATGGTAAATAAGATTGATTCTTTTGAAAAGATGAAAGAGATTTTGTTTCCTATAAATAAAGACAAAAAAGGGGTAATAATGTCTATCATTAACAAATGGCAACCCACTTTCGGATTCATTATCATAGAAAAGTCGTCCGACGCTGCTGCAAAGATACATTCAAAAATTAAAAATATCTGGAATATCAAAAATTAATAATTAAATTTTAAAAATATGAGTAAAATAATATTAAACATAAAACCATTTCAAGAAACGTTAAACAATAGTTATTGTGGTCCCGCAGTCCTAAAGATTGTGTTTGGTTATTATGGAATAAACAGATCAGAGGAGGAGTTGGCAAAAATATCTGAATGGGATAAAGATTTGGGTATAGATGATAAATCAATCAAAAAAACCGGGGAGCAATTAGGATTCAAAGTCAAAATAAAAAACAATAGCACCTTCGAAAATATCGAAAGTTGGTTAAAAAAAGGAATTCCTGTGATCGTCAATTGGTTTACAAGAGGCCGGAGTGATTATTTAGATTCCGCTGTTCCCGATGGCCATTATTCGGTCGTTGCCGGTTTAGACGATAGATTTATTTACCTGCAAGACCCGGAAATAGGGAAAATAAGAAAGCTGGACAAAGAAGATTTTCTAGCGGTTTGGTTTGATTTCACTGGCAAGCATATAAAGCCGAACGAGTTAATTGTTAGACAAATTATTGCAATATATAGATAGCGCGTATTTGAAAACTATCACTTGTCCGGAAACGTAAAAATACAAAAAAGTTCTAGGGGAAAAATCTTTAGAGCTTTTGAATGTGTAATAAAAATTAGAAAGTAATAATAGTCTTATCTTCGAAGAATGCCATGGTGCTTAAATCGACTAGGGGCTCAACCGTAAAAGACGCTGGATAGAGATGGTTTTTATGAACTCTGCTGGACCAAGTTTTGCTGCGTTAATTATTGAGGACAAAATAGACGTTCTAAAAAATATTTATAAAAAACATAATTACCAACTTTTAGTCCTAGAAGTGGACAACAAAGGTGGTCAACAAATAACATGACTATAAAAGAGCTCCAAAAAATGGTGAAGGAAGTAGATGGTTTTATCGTTAAAAAGATGGGAAATTTTTCTAATCCCAATTTAGTCCGATGCTTAAAAACACAAGAAGAATTAGGAGAAGTAGCAGATGTTTTGTTAAGAATGGAACTCGGATCTAGAAAAGGAAAAATAGATATCGAAATAGGAAGGGAAGAACTAGCAAAAGAAATTGCCGATGCAATAGTTCCATTAATAGCTATTGCTGATTCTTATGACATAGATATGGAACCTGTTTTTGAAAAAAAACTTAAACAAGATATCGAAAGATATCAAAAAGTCAAATAAAATTAATAAAAAATAAGTATAAAAATAGGGGTATCTATCCCTCTATCCATGATTGCAGCCTTAGATTTTAAAACCTATCTTAGCGTTTCCAAAGAAGGAAGATAAGGTTTTTTTATTATTTCTCGATTGCTTGGGGAAAAGAAGAGAGGGAAGCCTTGTTTGTATTACGTCAGGGTATTATTTTAGGAACTGAACTAGCTTAATCAAGAAAATAATAAAAAAATTCAGTAGAAACTGAGCCCCAGATTTCAATTTTAAGAAATTATCTAGATTAAATTCGGCTCAGGAAATAATTCTAAAAATTGCTTTCTATATAAACCCAATCCCTTAACGTAAAAATTGATTCTAAACAAAAGATTATTTTTGCGTCGTGTCTAAAAATCTGACGTTGAGGGTTTGACTTTCTGACATAGTACGCTACTATGTAGTTACGTGACATGAAATAAAAAAAACATGAATAATCAATATTTTAAATTAATAAAGAAATTGAGAATAGAAAAAGGATTAAGGCAGGAAGAAATCGCGGAGAAATTGAAAATTTCTCGTTCCTCTTATATTTCTTTTGAGCAAGGGAAAACAGAACTTAGCTTTTCCCAAGTAATGAAATTGGCGAATATTTTGGGTATTTCTTTAGAGGAGATCGAAAATAGACTACAACCA
>Ga0307928_10000986_pt1 | contig 21485 bp, 15 predicted proteins | sample AceLakmetagen232_FD_201815 | JGI IMG/M metagenome (GOLD analysis project Ga0307928, IMG submission 201815) | Saline water microbial communities from Ace Lake, Antarctica - #232 | ecosystem: Environmental > Aquatic > Non-marine Saline and Alkaline > Saline | place: Antarctica: Ace Lake... | reverse complement strand
ATATGGATGAATCATTATTTAATGAAATAAAAACAATAGTTGGAACAGAATATACACATCCAACACTTGGGATACGAACAATAACATTTAGTGGAGCATATCCAGCTGACATGGAAGCTGATAGATGTGATTTACCATTAATTATAATGACTAAAGGTAATAGACCTAGACCTTCTCAATTCGAGCAAGGTGGCAAAAGAAAGTACAATATGCTGTACTACATTGATATAATCGCTGGTGGGTATAATGACAATACTGCCAACGCATTTATGAAAAACACATTAGTGGATAGTTTACTATTCGGATTTGACATTAAACAATTTAATCTGAAGAATTATGAAACTAATGTTGTTGAAGGGACTTATATGACAGAGTGTTATGACTCAGTTAGAGTTGCTTCAAATAGAGAGTCAATTTATGAACGCAATCATGCGCAAGTAGTAATTGGACTTTGGACAACTATATAAACAGTACAGAACAGAAGTTTGGCGACTTAACAATAAAAATATGAAAGGAGGAAAAACCAAATGACATTAATAACACGTTCAACAGCGGGAGAAACTATTCTACAAGCGGATAGAGTTCCCGTATTTATTGGAGTTAACAGCTTCAATTTAAAACAAGGACTACAAAGCAGTAATCGTACTGTAGATATTCCTAACGAACTAATTAAAGAACAAGGTAATTCTCTAAACCGTGGGGTTGCAATACAATCACCACAACTTACAGTGAGCTTTGAAGATTTGGCAGTAGATTTAGATATGGAGCAAATCCTATCAGAATCTTGGGCAACAGTTGGTACTAGAGCTCATAGTGTATTAGATGTACTATCTGGTGTAGTTGTTCACGCAGTAGGGCCAACTAACAAAATCACTGGTATGGTACTTTCCTATGTATCTGGTGCTAGCACTAGAGTAGGAGCAGGAGGGCCAGTAACGTCAGTTACAGCGACTTCAGTAACATTAACAAACGCTGCAGATGCAGTAAATTTTGCAGTTGGTAACGTAATTGTGACACAACGGTCAGGTGCATCAACACCCAACTTAACAGCAGTTACAGCTACAGTTACGGAAATTACAGGAGCAGTCCTAACAACAACAGGATTTGACCACACGACATTAAGTGGAACTGGACTAATTTATGCATATGTTAATGATGATAACCCAGTTAATTCTATCGCATTTACATCAGGAGCACCAGCTACATCGTTAAAAGGATTAGAAGTATTTGTTTCAGCAGACAGATTAACTGCAGATGCAGCTAGCACTGTGTATTTAAATTATTGGCCAATTACAGCATCTGGAACAGCAACGGACATTAGCTCTAACTCGTTTAGAGATTCTGAAGTTGATATCCTAATGCTTTACAATGACTATGATGACAACCCAATTTTTACTCGCTACATCCAAGATGCAGCTGTAACATCAATTGGATTCAATTATTCAGCAGATGGCAATGCAACACAATCATATGATTTCCAATCTGGTAAGTCAATCGACTATGCAGGGTATGTTAATCGTAGAGCGGCAATTACCGATGCGTCAATAGTATCAGGAACAGGAATTGATTTATCACTTTACAATGGTATATTCGTAAATTTGGAAACACCTGACCCAATTGCTACAAATACAACATTGAATGAAAATTCATTTGAAAAGAACTTTTTGAAAGTGAAGACTTTAACAACAGCTGGAGTTCCTAAAGTATGGACAGAAGTAGCTTCAGGTACATCAGCAGTTTCATTAACTACAAGTCAATACAAGTATGTATCGGCGACTTCGACAATTACATTCGGAGAAACACTTGCAATTAATACACGTATGGAATTCACATATTTATGTGATGCAGGCGCAGTATTAACTACAAATGCCTACAAATTTGATGAAACAGCTTTTAGTCACTATGGTACACCAGATGTAATAACTGGTAAGTATCAACCATTAACTATTAATAGTTCAGACGGAGACGTTTTTACTGATAGAATTGATGGGGTAGAATCTACAACTTTTACAGTTGGATTCACTAGAGATTTCTTTATGGCACAGGGTATTATTTCACAAAGAGTAAAACCTGCGCAAATTGGTACAGTAGATGGTTCTTTCACAACTCGTGAAGGATTTAGTAAGATTATGTCAGTTCTAACAACTGGCGATTATACTTCACTAACAGACATGCAACAAATGGATGTTTACACTAGTGCAGCGTATACTAACACAACTGCTACTCCACTTAGAGTAAGACTTTATGACCCTAAAGATAATACAACTGAAGTTAAGACAGTTGAAATTGATGAGATTCAAGTGACAAACACTACGAATTCAAACTCAGTTTCAGATGACTCAACTTTTGAAGTATCATTCTTAGGTAAGAAAGGTAACTTAAACTTTAGTAGATAGTTACTTATAGGGAGGGACTAATACTCTCTCCCTGTAATTTAAAGGAGGTGGAAAATGGAACAAGAAAACGAACAACCAATTGAAGAACTTAAATTAGAGTTAGAAGAACCAATTAGACCTAAGAAGGTTAAAGTTGTTAAGAAAGTGAAACAAGAAGTAATTATACCTTTTAGAACTACAAAAGATTATAGTTATATGGATTCAAGAATTGCAAAAAAGTATGGTGCGAAATTAGTAAGTAAGACCGATGATGAAATTAAATACGAAGGTAAAGATTTCATAGTTAAATTGAAGAAAATATAAAGATAAAAGGCCGTGAAAATTGAAAGGAAGTTATCATTCCTTTTAAAAGCCTAGAAATGTTGGATATATAAGTACAAGAACAAGTACCGTGCAACATTAAACAACACAACAGATGATATAATAAAGGAGAAAATGAAGATGAGACAGGATAACGATTGGATATTTGAAAGTTTGTTACAAGTGATATTTACAGAGTATATAGAAAATGTAATGACATACATTGATGATGATAAGCAAAAGCGAGTTATTGAAATTGGTAGAAATAAATCACATTTACAAAAGAAGAGAGCAAAAGAAGGATTAAAGATTCTTCCTGTAGCAGAAAGAGAAGTATTTGTAATAGGATGTTATGAGGAGCTGAGAATTCAGTTACTTAGAAATCTATACAGATTACTTGGAGACTCAGCAGATTACAATAACGCTGAAAAGTTCCTAAGTGAAAAAATTGAAGAAGAAAAAGAAGCATTTAAAATATGGTTCAAAGGAGTGAAATAAAATGAGTGAAGAAATAAACAATACGTCAAATATGCCAAAGCATACAAATGTAAAATTAGTAAATATATATGGTGAAGAATTAGAAGGAGTAATTATACCCCTATCTATAAAGTCCACAATGTATATTGAAGATAATTTAAATATAATTAAGAGTAAATTAACGGCAAATATTGATGAGCAAATAGCCGATAAGAAAAAGAAGTTTGAACTGGAAAGTCCAACAGATGAGGATATTGATAAAGAATACGTTGAAAGTAAAATAACTATGGAATTACTTGGTCTTAATGAAGAAGTAACTGATGATAAAGTTAAATCATTGATTAAGAAAAAAGGAGCAAAACTACTTGATGGTAAATCAATAGATTTTAAACTTGATGAATTATGTAAAATGGCAGTTGATTCTGAAATGCGTAAAAAATTATTATTAGAATCAGTCAGCTTAACACTTTGGAGCGTACTACGTAAAAAAGATAATCTTCGTGAAAATCTTTTCGCTGACCCTAATGTATTGATAGATGAAATTGATGAAGATATATTAGTAAATCTATTTAAAAATAATACGAGCGACCCTGTCATGGATGAGGATGAACTAAAAAACTAGCAAAGACTTCTATCATACAATATGCAGATGCATATGCTAAAAGATATGGAGTCGGGTTGCAACAAGTAATGTTTGGCGACACTATAATGCCGGAAAATGAACTGATGATATGGACAGCTGGAGTCACTCAATGGATTGAGTGGTATGATTACGTACGTGAATCTAGTTCATGGTACGATTCAAAATGCCCTGACTATATCAAGGACTCCCCAGATATGTATAATTCTTGGTTAGAAGGCCAGAAGAATGCAGAAAAAACTAAAAACAACAAGCCGTACGGGAGTAAATAATGGCACAAAATTTTGTACTAAAAGCAATACTTGACACATCTGATGTCGCAGCTAAACTTAAAAACATTACCAATGTAAAGGGTAACTATTCGCAAGGTATAAAACTCTTGAATGGCCAAACTTCATCACAACTTAAAACATTAGGGTCAGACCTAAAATCATTTACAAGTAAATTAGATATGGCTAAAAATAAAGGAATTTTTGGCGACAAAGCTAAAATTAAAGACCTAAGCAAAGACTTTGATAAGATGTTTGGGCCACAAGCAACTTCAAATCTCAAACGTACTGGCGCAGAATTAACTAAACTTAGTAAAACATATGGAAAAATGAGAGATAATGCGTTAAAAGGCAGAAGTAAAGCATACAGAGATGTATATAAAACTGAAGGTGCACAAGGACTTGTTGCTAGAGGAATTGCAGGAGAAAAAGGATTTGCAGGGCCAAAAATACTACAGTCAACTTCACAATTAGCAAACCTTGACGCTGCTAAGGAAAAAATCGCAGCAATGAATGCACAAATGCAAGCATTGAATGCAAACTCAAAGGCAACTGGCGCTGCTATGAAGGGTGCATTTAACCCAATGGTTAATATATTAAATAAATTAGGTATTCAAGGTAATTCATTAGGGCAAATATTTGGTACATTGGCAGGTAAGGTAACAACATGGTTAATTGCCACTAGTGGTATTTTCATGGCAATTCGATTAGTTAAATCTTATGTAAGTGAAATGAAAAATCTTCAAGATGCACAAATTCGTTTACAAAGAATATTGCCATCAACTGGTAAAGAATTAGACAATGATACAAAGGCCGCTATGCGATTTGCAGGCGCCATGAATGTATTAGCTGGGGCAGCATATAAAGATACAGTTGATGCATTAACAACAGCAGCAAAAGCTGGATTTGGATTTGCTGGAGCTATGGATATAGCAAGGGCAGCATTATTAACAATAAATGTTACAGAAATTACTAATATAGCAGATGCTACTAAATATTTAATTGCAACAATTAGACAGTTTGGAATGGAAGCAAATGATTCTATGTGGATTCTTAACCAATGGAATGAATTAGCTAAGAAAACTGGTGCTACAGCAAATCAAATAGCAGAAGGTGTAATTAGGTCAGGTAAATCATGGCAATCAGTTGGTGGAACACTTTCACAACTTAATGCAATAGTTGCTAGTACTATCGAGGTTACTGGTGAATCTGGTGAAAAAATTGGTACTATGTTTAAAACATTATCAGCTAGATATGCAGATATTGATAGAGCAAAATCTTTAGCATATCAATTAAGTAAACAAAATATAAATATATATGATAAAGAACAAGGAAAATTTAATTCAATTTATGAAGTACTTGGCAAACTTAGCTCTAAATGGGGTACACTTAATGATAGACAAAAGGCAGGTATAGCAAAGGCTGCAGCTGGTGTACGTCAATGGTCAAGATTTTTAGGGGTTGTTGAAAATTTCGATAGAAGTATTAGAGCATTAGCAATATCAATAAATTCACAAAATTCAGCATTAAACGAAAATGAACGTAGAGTTAAGTCATTAGATTTCGCATTACGTGAATTACAAGGAACATGGTCAGAAATGGCAAGTGGTAAAGGGGCCGTAGTTCTATTGGGAGCAATGACAGCAATTTTAAAGACATTAGCCGCCGCCCTTAAAGTGGTAACTAATCCCCTTGTTATGTTTGGAATTGCAATGTCAACAGTTGGAGTTTCATTGATAAGCTTCTCCATGCAATTTGGGTCAATAGTTACAGGATTTCACTATTTTGGACTTGTAGCCGGAAAAGTATTCGGAACTTTAATGACCAAACTACCAATACTTGGCAAGGCATTTGCAGGCCTATGGGCAATTATAACACTAAACCCATTTACAATTGCATTGACTGCTATAATTGCATTTGGAACAGCCGCAGTATTAATTACAAATAAGATAAATAGAGCAAATGAAGCACTTAGAGATACTATAAGTACAACTATTAATGCCAGAAATGAATTTAAAAAAAATACAGATATACTTGCATCACAATATGCTAGGTCAACAAATAAGGATACTAGAGATGAAATAGGTAAAACATTTGCTGGAATGGGGAATGAATTTTCAGTTTTATTAAATAGACTTGATAAGGTAAAAGATAGCTCAGATGAATGGAATAAAATACTTAAAGAAATATCTGACAAATCTGTTAATTTAAGTAGTATCAGTAGTCAAATTAAATTAATATCAGAAGAGATAATAAAGTCAACAAAGTTATGGACTAAATTTCTACGATTTTTAAAAGTTGATGCTAGTGGATATATACAAGACGCTGTAGCAACAAATTTACAAATAAAAATGGTTGGATTAGATGAAAAAGCTAAAGCTAAACTAGTTGGCAGCCTTAAAAAAACACTCAAGGATGTAAATTATAAATCAATTAATGCAGCAATGAAAAATAATAAAGGTAAAATAGCCCACGATAAGAATACTGGATATGGCAGAGTGGTAGATTGGAAAGATAGTGCAGAACTTACACAGGCATTAGATACATATGATGCATTAGCAACGACTATGGGATGGATGTATACTAAAACAGAAAGTAAACTGATGGCATTACAGTCACTTTTTGCGTATATGAGTAATATAAAACTAGATGGAACCCCAGATGGCAATGGAGATGAAGGACAAGCTGAAGAAAATCGTAATAAATTACTTAAAATTGTATCAGCGTATTATGATAAAGAGTATAAGATAGCACAAGCCCATTATGATAAATTAAAACAATTAAATGAAGATTTAGTAGATGGATTTACAAAAGGTATATTTGATTTAAGTCCAGAAGTTACAGGTGGTCAACGATTACTTAATGCGTTTTCTGGGATTGGTGAAAAAATATATAATCAAATGGTTGGAGATATTAATTCAGCTATTACAGATGCATTAACTGGTGCGGCACCTAAAAATCCATATGATAAAATTGAAAATGCAATGATGGTTGGAGGTAAATCTGCTGCAGCTGATATAGCTGGGGGATTTGCTGATGCAAGTGGAGGAATGGTAAAGGCACTAAAAATATGGAGCGATAAGTTAATTGCAATATTAGGCAAAGACCCTGATGAATTTGGGGCATATGATGAAGCATTAGATACACAAATAAAAATGAATGGTTCATATGCAATAGAATTAAAGGATGCATTACATGAATATAATAGTACATTATTGGATGGGTCAAAAGAATTGGCTGAATCAATAAAGGGAATGTTTAAAGATGTAAAAGGCTGGCTAGGAACAACATTTGGTGCAGATAAGGTTGATGCAGCGTTTATGGGATTTGGAGCAGGGTCGTTTACAGCAGGGGCAACTGGTAGAGACCAAGGACAAGGTGGAATGTATGGAGCAGGGATTGGTGCATTGATGTCAATGAATCCAGCAACTGCACCGTTTGCATTGGCAGCTAGCTTAATAGGTGGATTATTCGCAGGGCCAAATAAAGATGATGATGAAGAAGCTGAAGCTGAAAAAATAAATTATGCAAAACAAAGTAATAAAGAATTACAATATATTAATAGAAACACAACAGCTATGGTAGAAGAATTAAAGAATTTTAGTATATTACAAGAATCATACTATTTCTCATTCAGCAACTCAGCAAACCGTGGATTAGGAGCATAAAATGACAGTATCGTGGAAATTAAGTTACAGTAGTGGGACATCAGTAGACCCTGAATGGTCGAATTATTATGATATCGATAATCCTACTAATACATTAGACCAAACTTATACAACAAATAGAAAAAAATATAAATTATATGATGGTAGTCAAGGTAGAACAGTTCCATCAACGAAACTAACATATAGTGATGTACAGTTATCATTTGATTATGTTCCATATGATGATGTCTTAATGGTTGATGCATTAGTAAATGATTCAGTTACAACATCAACGAAGTCATTAGAAACAATCATAACCGATGGTAATAAAGTAAGAATTAAAACTCATTTACAAAATGCCAGTGATAAATATAAAATGTTGGAAGGTTACTTAACAGAATTTAAAAAACCTTGGACTCTAGGGCTAATGCCAGATGGTGGTTCATTTAAAACAATGTTTGATTTAGGATGTACATTAGACGTAACAAGTGAGGAATGGGTAACTTAAAATGACAATTAGCTTATCAGCTGAAGCATTAACACAAATTAGTACCCATGACGTTAAACAATATGTTGAATGTAAATTATATACAGCATCTGGTACTTACTTAACAGATATTGAAGTACAGAATGTATCATATTCTAAATCTCGTCAATTTGGCGTAGATTCTATGAATTTACAAGTTATAAATGAAGATAAAGAATATACATCAGGTGTTAATAAAATAGAACAAGATTGTATAATTGTATTAATTGAAGGATATGTTACGGCCACAGCTACAGATAAAATACCAACATTTAAAGGTAGAGTTAAAGATTTAAATCATACACAAGCTGGTGATAATGATATATTAAATATTACATGTTATGGAGAATTAATGTTATTACAGCGTAGTGACTTAAATAAAATATATGTTGCAGATACAGAAATTGCTACAAATGAGATATTAATACCAGTAATTGATAATATAATTGCAACAATTGATGGGATTATTACAGTTAATAATGTCGAATATATTAAAATCCTTGATAATGGTAATGCACAATTAAATTCATTAATGAGTAATCAAGTTATATATGTGGAAGAATATATGATGTCAATAAAGCAAGTACCAATTAAACCTATAAATGATTATAATGGATTTAGTGGAATATATGTTAGCAATATAGTTGGCACATTCGATGATGATGAACTTCTTGTAACACTTGATGGTACAACATTTGAGGGAGAATATAAAGGGCTTGGAAGTGGTTCTGGACTCGTTGATGATAATTATATATTATTAGATAATATAAACGGTAATCCAGCCAATGGGCTAACACTTAGAGGGGCATCATCTGGTGCAACATGTATTTTATCTACATATTATTTAGTAAAATTAATTAATAGTGATAGAGGAGGACAGATTTCGTCTACTATACTTAGTGTTAATGATAGTGTACATAATGGTATTATTGATAAATTTAGAGCAGTAAATAACGACTGGGCTGCATTTAAAACACATAAAATTAATGTACAGACAATAGCTGGTGATGTATCTAAAGATGATAGGTATGATGGATATGAGATAACTGAATCACTTGGTATTGTTAAATTAAATGAATCAGTATTAATTAACGAGAAGCAATTACAGGCGACATATAACTATTACCCACATGGGCTTTATATTGAAGATGTTATAACTGATATTGTCACTGAACCTGATGGATTAACTGTGGATATTATAGAAAATGGTAAATTTTTAAATGATACATCAAATTGGGATATAACCGAAAATGGAATTACTACAGCTGATTATACATATTATACAGTTAATGGGATAAATATTACGGCATATAAGTCAACATCTACAGGAGAGTATATATCAATTGGACAAACTGTTACATTATTAAGTGGGTATACATATACATATGATTTTAATATTGAGCAATTGACTGGAACTGGGGCATTATATAGAATATATGTAAATAATGTATTGACTGGTAATGGAACAGATTTTGAATCAATCTCAAGTGAATCTGGTACATACATTAGTACATTAAATGGAGATTATGACTTTGAACTTAGATTATATGATTTATCTATAAGTGATAAAATAAGAATAAATGATATTAAATTAAATTACTCACCTGCAAAAATTGGAGCATTTACAAAGGAAAATTTATATTGTAAATTGTCTGTAGAAGATGGTTCAGCTGGGGCATATTCATTGAATAGTAATGCAGATTATGCAAGTATACCAAGAAGTAAGAATTTAGTATCAAATATATTTTTTGATACATCAAAAATTAGTTTGGATAATGTAACAGACCTTGAGGCATCTGGATATGTACAAATTGATAATGAGATAATATCATATTCATCTATCAATGGAACAGATTTAATCATTACAAAGAATATAAGTGATGAAATTATTGGACGAGGATTCGATAGCACAGATATTACAGACCATGTAACTGGCAAAAATGTATATCAAATTTTACCAGCTAATAGAATTTGGTATTTACCATATAGTAACGTAATCCCAGAAAGCGCTGACACAGATGCAAGCGATTATGACTACACTGGTAGTATGGATTTAACCACAAACGAATTTACAATAACTACAGTGTCTGGTGGAGTATTTAGTGAAATTTTTTATAGAGAAGGTATTGTTATAACTACAAACGCTGTAAGTGGGGTAACATTAGATGCTAATAATGATTATGTATTTAATCAAATACAAACAACAGGGATAGAAACACAATATATATTAATAGACTATAAAGAAATATTAAATAGATATGACGCATTGAGTGAAGTTCGTTCAATGTTAGCACCAAACTTTTCCATTGATGAAGTTGTTAGAAAAGATGGAAGTAATTATACAACATTTATAAGAGGAAGATATTTATTACAAGAATCTACAGCAGATTATGATTTAAAATTTATTACAGATATAACATACTCCGAGCCAACAAATAATTATAATCGAGTTAAAATGTTTGGGAGAGCTGTAAATCCTGATAATTTAATGTATAATGATAATGTAGCAGTTTATAATATAAATGAGTTGGGTGAACAATATTTAGATGGAGTTACATATGATTATAATCAAGAACTTAATGGAGAATATGTATTCACTAATGGAGCAAGTTTAAATTATAAATATAGAGAAAGTATAAATATACAATATGTTAAACGTCGTACAATTCCAAATTATAATTCATTTTGGGACTCAGCAACTGTAAATGATAGTTATCAAAATACATTCTCACGATATTATGCAAATATCACATATAATGGGAATCGTGCAGTTGCAGGTATTGCAGTTACAAAGAGTTATTCTAGAATGGCCGCAAACTCATCAAATTATGGTATGGTTAGGTCTTATAAGATGTATAATGTATATTATGTTGATTATGACTCAACTTCATTCACCAATGGTACACAAGTAACTAACGGTGCAAACTCTGGATTTATAAGACATATTAGACCACTTACAGCATCACATATACATGATGCTGTATTATGGGTTGAATTAGATAGAACTGCAAATGTATTTACATCTAACTCATCTGCAACAAATGGAGCATTCACTGGAACAATATATGATGTTACAATACCAGGGTCTGGTAATACATATAATTATAATTCACAATCATCCCCAACCCCATCATATTATGGTACATGGACAATATATGATGTAATCGTTTCAACTGCTAATGATTCAATTGATTTTGAATTGGCACAAGTAGATACCCATGTATATATAAATGGTATGGAGAATACCATTTTAGAAGATAGGAGTTTATGGAGTGAAGAATTACTACCAGTAGCAGACCAGTGGTACGGAAGTAAATATCAACCACATGGAGTTTTTAGTACAAATTATAGAAAACGTATGATAAAATTTGACCACACAAATATGTATTTAAATACTGAAGAACATTATCGTACTATAGTTGAACCAACAAATATGACATATGGCACTGCACAAGTAGGAACATTTCAACTTGAATATCATAATGCAGCTACTGGTAAAGTAGATGTATTATATACATTAAGATATATTGGAGAACCTGGAATTGATATATGTGCACAAAGGTTACATGGTAATCCAGCAAATAAACTACATCCTAGTATGAGTAAAGCACTTATGACATGGAGTGATGGTGGATATTTATGGTGGGTTGCATATGATGAGAAACTGAGTAATGCAAATGGTAAATTAGCTATCGCAATAAGAGATTGTAACTTTGTACGATTTTATACAAAGTACGATTACAATATTGGTACAAGATTAGATGGAGATTTAGCATATGTAAATAAGGTAGATTTAGATGGAGTAAATTTAAAACCTGCTGATATAAAATTAACAGTTGATGGAACATTTATAGTCAATATTCCAGATGAATATGATGATGACACAATACCAGTTATAACTAGATTAAGAAATAATTATAATTCATCCAGAGATACACAGGTAAGTGTAGTTAGTAAAACTGCATTATCTGGGACAGATTTATTTGTTGTAGATTTAGGAGAAGTACAACAAATAGGATTGATTGATTTACAATCTGGGTTCTTATATAAGCCAACGTCTACTAGTGATAAAGATAGATACCCAGTCAACTTTAAAGCCAGTTTATACTATTGTATTGTTGATGAAGATTTTCATAATATAGATTCCACTAATGATTTTACATTGATAAGTACTGACACTGAAGATATTTCAATGGGTAATGGTAATAATGAAATACTCACTGATAAAGAACTTGGTGAATACTTTTCAGCGCGATATATTAAAGTTCGCGTATCAACTAGTAATGAATATGATATATCAGAAGGAACAGAAACTGATACTGTTGATTATTATGGAGCAGCAATATCATCAATTGGTATATATAATAATGGAATTATATCAGCTGAGAAATATGTTAATACAGATGTAATAAATTTATATAAAGATACAACCGTGTATAATCAATTGTATACACAAGAACTTGTTGATACATATGCACAGGCAAACTTAGATGAATTTCAGAAGGATGGAACGACAGTTACAATTAATTCCCCAACTGGCATACACTTAGATGTCGGAATGACAGTTAGGTTAAATGACCAAGAAAATGATATAAATGAATTATATTTTATTGAAGAAATAAGTACAAATAATGGCGCAACAACAACAACACTAGCGAGGTATGTTTAATGGTATTAAAGAATGATTTATTTATACAAGTAAATGATTTACTTGCAAATCGAGACCCTGTAAGTGGGGGAACAATTAAAACTAGTAATATATCAAATTCTAATCCATTAGTTGTATCGAGAACTAATAATATTAATATACACCAATCACAATTTGAAAATATTAATAAACAATTAGAATTATTACAAGCATCAGTACAAAATATGCCAAATAATATACTCGATGGAATGGGAGTTTTTACATATAATGTAAACGTAATCGCCGTTGCTATTGGTAGTATATTATTAAATGGACGGATATTAAAATATAACGCAAATGTAAGTTTGCCATTAATTAATGATGAATTAATATATACCACGATTATTATTAATACTTCAACTGTGGGAATTAAATATCTTATTGCCAGTAATAATCAAGGAGCGGCAAGTATAAATGTAGTTACTAATCCCAATATTACAGATGTTATAATTGCAAAGATTGTAATTAATAATATAAATGGAGATATTGATGACGATGCAAATGAAGACCGAAGTAATAACTATATAGTATCAGGTAAAGATTTATTATTTAATTCCCAATATGTAATTGATGATGATACCAAGTTTGAATTACAGAACGTATTAACAGATTTACTGGCTGAGAATTTAACTGGCGTATTACGTGCAAATTCTGATTTAAGTATCACAAATCAAGATAATAGTGTATTAATAGATTCCAATGGTATGAAGATTTATAATGATGAAGTTAAGTATGCAGAGTTTAATAGAGATGGTATATACTTTACAAATGAAGATGGTAACTTATTATCACAATATACTAAAGATGGGGCTGTAATTGGTAATATATCAATCACTCCAAGTTCACTACAATCAACTAACTTCCAATCAGGTAATAATGGGTTTAAAATTGGTAGTGATGGTAATGTCGAATTTAATAACATAACCGCAAGAGGTACAATATATGCACGAGCTGGATTAATCGGTGGCGTAAGTTTAACACATAATAAAACATACGTTGGCACTGGTTCATTTAATAATGCCAATACAGCATATTACTTAGATAGTGATGGTAAGTTCAGCCTTAAAGATAAATTCTCATGGGATGGTACAACTTTATCAATAACTGGTAGTATTACTGCGGTGTCTGGTATCATTGGTGGATGGACAATTACATCAGGTGCATTATATACTGGTGATATGTATCTGAATGGTAGCAACGGTAGCATAACAACAACTAACTTCAGCGTAAACTCTGCAGGAACAATGTCTGCATCAAGTGCGATTATTAGTGGTAACATAACAGCCAACACACTTACAGCTAACTCTGGAGGTACTATTGCAGGATGGTCAATGACGGCAACTACATTATCAGGTGGCAATATGACATTAAATAGTGATGGTAGCATAACAACAACAAACTTTGGAGTAAATACATCAGGTATTTTATCAGCTACTAGTGCTATCATCAGTGGTAACATCACTGCGGATACATTAACAACAACAAATGGTACAATTGGTGGATGGACGATTGGAACGACTTCATTATCTGCCACTAACATGGCATTAAATAGTGATGGTAGTATTACTACAACTAACTTTAATGTTACATCATCTGGGTTATTGACAGCAACTAATGCAGTGATAAGTGGTAATATAACTGCAAGTACATTAACAGCTAGTACAGCTGGTAATATAGCAGGTTGGGAAATTCAACCAACATTATTAAGGTCTGCATCATCTGGTAACCGAATTGAATTAAATAAAACATTAAATAGAATATCTATATTTGCGGCGTCTGGCACAGAAAAAGTTGTAATGGGATATTTAAGTGGATTAACTAGAAATGATGCAAGTGGAGTTTGGGGTAGTAATGATTACGGATTCTGGGCGTTAGATGGTGATAATTTAGTAATTGATGGAGATGTAGAATATGTAGCTGGAGATTGGTTAGTTCAGAATGATGCAAGTCTTAAAATATACAATGGTGATGCAACACCAAAAGAAATAATACGACTAGGTACACATACTCCAGATAAAGGATTATTTATATATAATACCAGTGGCACACAATTAGCAAAATATACATCAGATGAAATATACATTGGAGAAACTGGTAAATCATTAAGATATACAACAGCCAGTGGATTAGTAATTACTGGTAAAGTATCAGCCACAAGTGGATTTATTGGTGGATGGACAATTGGAGCTGATGAAATATATGCAGGTAATATGCATTTAAATGATAATGGAAGTATAACAACGGCTAATTTCGGAGTAACTTCAGCTGGTATCTTATCAGCTACAGGAGCCATAATATCAGGTAATATAACAATAACAGGAGGTTCAGTTCCTTGGACAACGGTAAATGGTGGCACTAAACCTGCAGATAATGCTGATGTAACTAGCGCTAATACAGCTGCAGATACAACTGCAGTTAATGGTGTATCTGCAGTTACAGTAACAACTCAAGCATCAGCTGGTAATATTGCCAATTCATGGATAGGGGTAGCACCAGCTTCTGGTGTCACAATACTATCTGGTGGATATATTAATACAAATATAATAGATGCAAATACAATAACAGCAGGTCAAATGAATGTAACAAATTTAGCTGCAATTAATGCCAATATGGGTTCAATAACAGCAGGAAGTTTAACATTAAATACAAGTGGATATATTCAGACAACTGGTAAAACTTCATATTTAGATACAGATGCAGGATTCTGGTTAGGGTATGATACATCAGCATATAAATTAAATATAGGTAATGCAACAAATTATATTAAATGGGATGGAAGTTCACTTAATATAGCAGGGTCTATAACTATAATTAGTGGAACAGTTCCATGGGCGAATATAACTGGGGAACCAACTACATTATCAGGAATAAGTCCATCAGAAGGAAGTAAATTAATAAGTATAGCATCAGGCGCAACTCTGGGTGCCACTTGGGGAAGTAACATTGGTAGTCAACCCACAACTCTATCAGGAATAAGTACTGTAGAGGGTGGTAAATTAGATGACATAGAAGTAGGGGCTGATGTAACTAGCACCCACACTTCAGCTGATACAACTAATGTAAATGGAGTGGCAGCAGCAACAGTAACAACACAAGCAGCGCGAGGTAGTTCAGCTTGGGGTTGGGTAGGAACTGCCCCAGTGGCAGGGCAAACAATATTAGCTGGTGGATATATCAATACTAATGTAATTGATGTTGATACGATTACAGCTACACAGATAAATGTAACGAAATTATCAGCCATATCAGCAGACATGGGAGCGATTACAGCAGGAAGTTTAACATTAGACACAAGTGGGTATTTAAATACAGCTGGTAAGACATCATATACATCAACCGCATCAGGAATTTGGATGGGATACGATTCAACAGATTATAAATTGAATGTTGGTAATGCTAGTAAATATGTAAAATGGACTGGTACAGAATTAGATATTAAAGGGAATATAAGCGCTGATAATATATTAGAAAACAATTATGTAATTGATTCATCTTACGCTAGTGATATAAATCAATTCTTTGAAGATACATTTGGAGCAGGAGCATCGTACGCATTACCAGATTCAGCAGTATTCTATTTAGAAGATGCAGATTATGACCTAACGGCAAATCTAACACTTGTTCCAGCAACTATTTTGACTGATGGTTCGTACAATATAAAGTTTGTTGGTATAAATAAAAACATGAGTAAGATAAAACTTAATGATTATCAATTAAAAGTCGATTGGGTTAATTACTTTAGCTTGGCTGATATGTCGATAGATGTAGGGGCAGGAAATGTATATTTAGAATCTACTGACTCATTAAGAATAGAAAGATGTGATGTTATAAGTGGTGATGTTTTATCAAGCGTAAGTTTCGATGAACAGTCTATATTTTACTTTCAAAGCATAGGAAGCTCAACAATCTCTGAGTGTAATTTTAGTTTAGCGAAATATAGAGTTGGGTTAGGATATCTATCTAGTTCCGATAAAACAATTATTCGTAATTGTACAATAACGGCAACTTCACCAAATGGTCCTAGTGGCGCTTGTCATGGCATGTTATATTTAGGTGGACAATATAATTCAATAGATATAACAGGAAATATTATACAGCGGTCATCAGATGCAACTGGTATAAACATGACAAATTTCATACACTGCGTATCAACTGGAACAACATATTATAGTTTTGCTAATATACAAAATAATGTAGCTGTATTATTGACGATTGTTAAGTTTATATATAATAGTGGTACTTCTGACCAGTTTAATGTTTATAATGTATGTAATAACAACCTTTATTCTAGTGGTGGTAATATAACTTATTTTATGGATACACATTGTATATTATATTCAACTATAGACTCCAATATTGTTAGTTGTAATAATTTTATAGTAGATAGCGGCACTACAGACCACGGTATTAGAGATTCTCTGATAAGTAATAATAAAGTTGTTACTGGAACTATCTTTTTAAGTGCTGTGTCAGTAACTGACGCAAAGATTTCAGAGAACTTAGCGGAAGCCGACCCCGCCTCTAGTGTAACAATTACGGCAAATAGTGGAGATGTATATTTTACTGACAATATTGGGATAGACCTATCAGGAGTATAAAATGACAATAATAAAAGATGGTAATATAGATGGAACAAAACGAAGTTTTAGAGAAATAGAGCTAACTAGTGGAACAAGTATAAATGAAATAAGTATAGACGGAACTTTAGCTGGAGACTCAGATGATGCAATTCCAACAGAAAAAGCAGTAAAAACATATGTTGATACACAGCATGGTGCTGAGGATGATATATTTTATGAAAATGGTCAAACGGTTAGCACGGACTATACGGTAGCAGCGACGAGAAACGCAATGAGTGCTGGACCAATAACAATAGACACCGGTGTAACAGTGACAATAGCCACCGGTGGTACATGGACAATTGTATAATGAATAATATAAAGGAGATAACATGAGTACATTAGGCGTAACAACAATAAAGAGTAAAACAAGTGGAAGTGCAGTATCGTTTACCGATTCTGGTGATGTTGTGGTGGGGCAACTATGCAAAGCCTGGGTTCATTACAACGGAGCTACAAATGCTATATTGGATTCATTCAATGTTGATAGTGTAACCGATAGAGGAACTGGCAAGTTTACTGTTAATTTTACTGTAGCAATGGCAAGCGCAAATTATGCTGTTAACTTGTCTTATGCTAAAACAGGAACCTCAGAAGATGCAAATATGGATGGAGCAACCGGGAACGCAGACAAACTGCAAACTGGTAGCTTGGTATATATTTCAATAGGATATGGGTCTTCTACTACATTGGTAGATTCACAAAGTATAAGTGTTGCGGTATTCGCTAATTAAAGGAGGAAAAGATGCAAAGAGTAATATTTGAAAATGATGAAGGTGGGGTAAGTGTATTAATACCATCACCTAACTGTAAGTTAAGTATAGAAGAAATAGCAAAGAAAGACGTTCCTTTAGGGAAAGCGTTTGAGATAGTTGATACATCAATAATACCAAATGATAGAATCTTCAGAAACGCTTGGAAGAAAGACGGTAAAACGGTAGGAATTGATTTAGATAAAGCAAAGGAACATACTCATGTTTTAAGACGAGTTGTAAGAGCTAAAGAGTTTGAACCGTTAGATGAGCAAATAATGAAGAAACTACCAGGAACTGATGAAGTAGCAGTGGAAGCTGATAGAGTTTTAGTAAGAGATAAGTATGATGTTGTGCAAACTAATATTGATAGTGCAACTGACGTAGATTCTTTAAAAACAATAATTAGTAACATGGAGAATGAAGGAATAAATAATGGTTAAAATTGCAGGAAGTTCAAAAATTATGGTAGGTATAGAACAAACAGTATTAGATGACCCATCAACTTTTACATGTACTATTAACACGTGGACTGATGTTCCGGGATTTAGCGTAGCGTTAACTCCTCAAGATTCAACAAATAAAGTATTAATAACATGGGTTTTATGGATGCACACATCAACTTCTGCTTCAGTAGCATTTAGACTTGTAAGAGGGAGTACAACTGTTGGGGTAGGGATTCCAACTGGTAGCAGGATTGGCTTTTCTACTAGAGCAAACACAACTGGTGATGCGAATGTATCAGTAAGTAACTCGTTTGAATTTTTAGATGCTCCAGCAACAAGTTCATCAGTAACATATAAAGTCCAATATATAAGTCAAGCTACAAACATATATTTAAATAGAACCCAAAATTATGCTGATAGTATTGCTATTTATAACGGTGTACCTATATCAACACTTACGGCAAAAGAAATAACTGGATATTAAAGGAGAAATAATGAGCAATTTAGTAGTAGGTAATATAGAGGCAGCAAGTAGTGGTAGATTAAGTCTAGGTAAGACTTTTGGTAGCTGGACAGTTGACTCATTTGTTGACGGTACAGACTATTTAGCAGCAACAGATTTGTTCGTATGCGCATATATTAGTGTTGGTAACCAGACAGCATTTGCTATAGACGGATACACTGATTCAGCAGCATCACCAACAACGTTGTTAGTAAGAGACGCTGCTAACTATAGAGCAGATGGTGGAAACACAACTTTTGTAACCTATGGTTCTATTTCTTTCCCAGTTAAAAAAGGAGATTCGTGGAGAGTTGAGTCTCACGTTATAAGCGCAGCATCAGGACCAACAGACCTTGTTATTAATACAATGGCGTTTGGAGCATAGAAATGAAAGTAAATATAGAATGGACACTATCGAAAATATTGGCATACGTAATACTAGCAATAGGATTATATGCATTTATTAGAGAAGGAATACCGGCACAGGAGATTTTAATATCTTCATTTATGTGGGCTGGATTAATTCTAACTGGTAAAAACGCAAAAGACATGATGATTAATAAATAAGGAGGATATAATGAGCCGCGACAATCAAATAAATATAATAAGAGGGAATACTACAACATTTAATATATTATTTAAAGATAATAATGGTGCTGTAATGAACATTACAGATTACACAGTATGGTTCACTGTTAGAGCGACTGTTCCAGCAACAAGTGTACATACGGATGTAGGTGCGGTAATAGCGGTAAAACAATTACCAGCGGCATTGACAGACCCATTGATAGGAAAAACAACATTTACATTAACGCCAACTAATACTGATATAGACCCTGGAATATATGTATACGATGTACAATATTCAACAGATGATGATGATAGGTATAGTAGTGCAATTGGTAACTTTAGTGTAACACCAGATATAACAAGGGAGTAATAAAAAATGGCAATAAATATAGATTTAACAACCGGTGGAACATCAGATGTAAATGTATCAATTGAATCAGCATACAGTACTAATGATTTTAATACTGATTTCGCTAAGAAAACAACAACTGATTTAACTGAAGGTACTAACTTATACTACACCGAAGCAAGAGACACCGCAAATTTCGATTCAAATTTAGCGTTATCAGACACGGGTGATTTAACTGAGGGTACTAACCTATACTACACCGATGTAAGGGACACAGCAAACTTTGACGCCAATTTAGCGTTAGCAGACACTGGTGACTTAACAGAAGGTACAAATCTATACTATACTGACGCCAGAGATACGGCAAATTTTGATACTAACTTAGCCTTGGCTGATACAGGCGATTTAACTGAAGGAACAAACTTATATTATACAGACATACGAGATACCGCTAATTTTGATACTAATATAGCATTAGCTGATATTGAAGATTTAGGCAATGTAACAATTACAAGTGCTGCAAATGGTGATGGATTGTTTTTCAACTCATCAACATCTAAATGGGAAAATAGTGATGGGGCAACACAGGAAGAATTGAATGCTCACCTTAACGATTTAGCTAACCCACATGTAGTTACTACAACTCAATTAAGTTTAGAGAATGTAGATAATACTTCTGATTTAAGCAAACCAATTTCAACATTAACTCAAGCTGCATTAAATTTAAAATATGACTCAGCTGATTATAATGCTGACTGGGATACAAGATTAGCTACTAAGTCAACAACTAATTTAACTGAAGGAACTAATTTATATTATACCGCGGTTAGAGACACTGCGAACTTTAATACCAATTTGGCTGCAGCTGATACTGGAGACTTGACAGAAGGAACTAATTTATATTATACAGATGCTAGAGCAATCGCATCTATTAGTTCAGCAGACCCAATAACATATTCAGCCGGTGGTGAAATAGGTTTAGGTTATAATGTTGACAACTTAAAAGTAACTGCTAATAAATTAAATACAGCACAAGATATAACAGATACATCTACGCCTACATTTAATCAAATGACATTAAATAATGAAGCAATAGCTAATTCAGACACACCTAGATGGGACCAAGTACTAAGCTTATTTGAAGGATTACATTGGAAAGAAGCTGTAATTGATTTTGCAGACGCACCTCCAGAAAGTCCAACAACAGGAGATAGATATATAGTTGGAACAGGGTCAGGAGCTTTCGCAGGAGAAGATGATAACTTTGCAGAATATAATGGTGCTACTTGGGATTTTGAAATAGTT